>BNJS01003676.1_pt1:322500-502351 | contig 502351 bp, 540 predicted proteins | sample 8540461 | NCBI WGS metagenome assembly BNJS01 (sample SAMD00202454, study PRJDB9452) | human saliva metagenome | isolation source: human saliva | place: Japan
TAAGTTTTTCTAGTGCAAGCACCAGAAAAACTTCGCTCGACTTGCATGTATTAGGCACGCCGCCAGCGTTCGTCCTGAGCCAGGATCAAACTCTCCAAATAAATTGTTAGCTTGATTAGCTCATTAAAAAGTTTTATAGTTCCTTTTTAGAACTGTCCTTTTTGGAATTAACGTTGACTTAATTCGTTTAGTTTTCAATGTTCAAAATAATGGAGCGGGTGATGAGAATCGAACTCACAACATCAGTTTGGAAGACTGAGGTTTTACCACTAAACTACACCCGCATTTTTTTAATTTTATATTTTCGACTTTTTGTCGAACACTCAATTATTATATCAAGTCTTCAAGAGTTTGTCAACACTTTTTAAAAACTTTTTTAAAAAATATTCGTTTTTAGAAATTGTTGTTTTAGTCTCTTTTTGAGAAGACTTTTAATATTCTAACATCACATTTATTCTTTGTCAAGAAGTTTTTTTAACTTTTTTTAAAGTTTTTTTCTTAACATTATAATAAAAGTTTTTTTATATTGTTCGAGTTCTATTTGAAAACATATTATCAATATAATATAGCACTTACCTTAATTTTTACTTAAAGAAACTAGAATAAAAAATAAAAAGTATAGATTTTTCTTACGAAATTTCCATACTTTAAATTTTTTCTTCTATAAGATATCTTATTTTGTAGTTTGTCTATGTATTACTCGATATGGTAAGTACATTTCTTTTTTGTTTTCATCTAATTCGTCTTCGTTGATTTCTTCACCTTTACGTTTAGCTTTTTCTATATCGATTATTTTTGTTAGAACACGCATAGATACCGCACCTATATCAAAGATAGGTTGGAAAATAGATGAAATTTTCGGTCTTGTCATGTCTAATAGTTTTGTATTTTCTAAAGATATTAGTTGAAAATCATGTGGTACTTTTAGTCCTGTATCTAATGCTTGATGTAGTACTGCTAATGCTACTTCATCATACATAGCTATTACTACATCAACTTTTGCATCTATATTACTTAGAGTTTTATAAATTCTATTACTTTCTTTATAAGTTTGATATCCATCTATTATAAAGCTAGGATCGAACTCTATTTTTTTAGTAGCTAATGCATCTTTGTATCCTTTAATAATTCTTTGAGTTTTTTGACTTTCATATTTATCTATAATTAAAGAAATATTTTTTGCACCTTTTTCTAAAAATTCTTTAGTTACTTCGAATGATGCTTTTTCATAATCTATATTAACAGAATAAAACTCAGAATCTACTCCTAAATTACCAGCTAGTACTACTGGAATTTGAATATCTTGTAAATATTTTTTAGAACTATCTGATAGTGAACGTCCTAAATAAATAATACCATCTACTTGTTTACTTACAAATGAAGCAAAAATATTTTTCTCAATTTCTTTATCATCACAAGAATTTGCTAAAATTATATTATATTTATACATATTAGCAACAGACTCAATTCCACTTACTATTTCTGCAGAAGATAAATCAGCAATATCCGGCAAAACAATACCTATTGTAGTTGTTTTTTTACTAGCAAGTCCTCTCGCTACTGCGTTAGGTGTATATTTTTAATTTTTTTAATTACTTCTTGAACACGTAACCTTGTATCTTCTTTAACATTAGGGTTGTTATTTACAACACGCGAAACAGTAGCCATCGACACTTTTGCTTCTTTTGCAACATCGTATATTGTTATTGTCATTTTCTTCTCTCCTTTACATCTATTATTACTTTTTTTACTTTTTTTCAAGAATTAAAAACCCTTTTCATTACATTCATATTTTTAACAAATTTACTATGAAAAAGTCTAGTAATGAATATAAGATTTTTTTCATTTTTCTTTTTTTATTTTTCATTATACAAAAATATAAAAAAAATTAATATCTATTATTTTATCTATACTAAAATAAAAAAGGAGAATTAGATTACTCCTTTTATTTATAAGAGTAACCTAACTCCCCAAATTTTATTTTATTAGTTTTCTAAAGAAGCATAAGCTTTTTCTAAAGTTTCTTTTAAAACTTTAGCTGAATGTTGCATTTTAGCTGTTTCTTCTTCAGTTAAGTCTAATTCTACTACTTCACGAACACCTTCGCGTCCTACGATTGCAGGAGTACCGATGTATAATCCATCGATTCCATAGTGTCCATCACAGTATCCACTTACTGCAAGCTCAACGTTTTCATCACGTAAGATAGCTTTAACGATTGTGAATAATGCAATACCGATTGCGTAGTAAGTAGCACGTTTACGGTTGATAACTTCGTATGCAGCACGCATAACTTTTTCTTCAATATCTGCAAAATCTTCTTTAGTGTAGCCAGATGATTCTACGAATTTATCGAATTGTTTACCGTATACGAAAACATTACTCCAAGCTGCAAGTTGAGTATCTCCGTGTTCTCCGATGATATATCCACGAACACTGCTTGGTGCTAAGTTTAATCTATCTCCTAACATGTAACGGAATCTTGAAGTATCAAGAGTTGTACCTGATCCAACGATTCTGTGTCTTGGGAATCCAGTGAATTTTTGTAAAGCATTAGTTAATACGTCTACTGGGTTAGATGCGATAACGATAACTCCATCGAATCCAGATGCAACGATTTGTTCTGACATTTCTTTAACAACTTTAATGTTTTTGTCAACTAGGTCTAAACGAGTTTCACCTGGTTTTTGTGGAAGTCCACCAGCAATTACGATAACGTCTGCATCAGCACATTGCTCATATCCACCAGAAGTTACTTTAATAGGTGGTACTAAAGCTCCCCCGTGGTTTAAGTCCATTGCTTCCCCTTCAGCTTTTTCTGCGAAGAAGTCGATTAATCCTAACTCTTCACAAACTCCACTTGAATATAGTTGATAAGCAAAGCTCATCCCTACCATTCCTGCTCCTATTAAGACAACTTTTCTATTTTTCGCTTTCATAAGAAAACCTCCATTAATTTGTATAAATTTAGATATTTTAATTTTTTACTGTTTTCTAAATAAAATATAGTTGAAAACTATTTCTATTCATAACACTCTGAATTATAGCACAGCTTTTTGCAAAAAAAGAAAGTGTTTTTTTATGACATTAATTTTTCATATTAAATTAATTATTTTCTTTTTAATTTATATATATTTTTGAAAGTGCTATCTTTAAAAAAATAAAACGCTTTATTTATATTTTCGTTATATTTACATCTTTAAAAACCTTTTTATATCAACTTTAAAAGAGTTTCCGATTAATTAAAAATTAATACATTATTTTTATTGATTGAATTCCAAATATTTTAATATTAATTTTTTTATAGAATTTTTTTGATAGATTTTTTTCTTCATTTTCATTTTTAATATTTTTAATTATCTCTTAGTATAACAGCATTGAGTTACTTAAAATAAAAAAATATCAAGTATTATTTTACTTGATATTTTTTATTTTTTAATCTTCTATAATATTTCCATCTGAACTACAGTGTACTAATGTAACTAACAATGCTACTGATGTTATTATTAGTATGTATATTGCCACATCCCAGTTTGATATATCTCTTATATATCCTAATAATGGTGGGAATATCGCAGCAAGTAAATAACCACCTGACTGAGCTAATCCTGAAATATTAGCTGATTCTTTTTCATTTCTTGCTTTTGCTGAAAATAGATACATTACATAAGAGAATGATCCTCCTCCAGATAAAGCAAAAATAATTACTAAGATTGCCATTAATGTAAAGTTACCATGTACATATACCATTCCTAATAGCGATCCAATATATCCTGTTACTATACAAATAGGAATAATTAGTTTATTTTTTAACTTATCTGCAAATATAGGTACTAAGAATGTTGATGGAAACTGTGCAAATTGACTTATTGATAATAGTAATCCAGCCGCTTCTGGAGAAAATCCTTTACTTATCATTATTTCAGAAAACCAAGAAACACTACAATAGAATAATGCTGATTGTAATCCCATACTTAAAGTTAAAGTCCACATTTTTAAACTACCTAAGTAATGTCTAATACCTTCAGATTTTTCTGTTACTACGTTTTCTACAGTAGACTTTCTAGAAATATATAAGTAAACTATTGCATTTAAGATTGCTATAACTATCCAAATATTAACAGCTAATCCTATAGAAAATTCAGTACCTCCTATATTAGAACTAGCTATTGGATAACTTATTCCCGCAGCAAAAGCAGCACTTACATTCATTACAACTGCATAAAAACCAGTCATAACTCCTAGATTTTCTGGGAAATATTTTTTAGCTATCCCTGGTAATAATACATTACCTACTGTTATTCCCACACCTACTATAAATGTAGCGATGAAAAACATATAAGTATTTAGATAAAATCTTAATCCTAATCCTATAGCAATAATTAACGCAGAATAAAATACTGTTTTTTCTAAACCTAACTTTCCAGAAAATTTACTAACAACCGGACTACATAAAGCGAATGCTATTAGTGGAATTGTTGTTATTAAACCAACTACTGTATTATTTATATTTAAGATAGCTTTTTAATGGTCCAGATATTGCCCCTACAGAAGTAATAGGCGATCTAAGTATCATACCCTAATAAAACTATACCTAATATAATAATTACTTTATTTATATTTTTTTGTCATTATATATCCTTTCTCAAATCTTTCTCACAAAAAAAGAAGATAGAATAAACAATTAATAACTATTCATTCTACTTCTATTTTTATTTTTTTATTAATAAGTTCTTACTGGTAGAATAAGTTCAATTATATCTCTATGATAATCACTTGGTTGAACTATAAATGCAGTTAATTCACCAGAGAACTTAATTACGATTTCCTCAGAAGCAATAGCTGAAACAGCATCTTTTAAATATTTTCCTGATACTGATATTTCAAAACTATCATCTTCTAATTTTGAATTAACTTGTAATTCTTCAACAGCACTACCTAAATCTTTAGCTTGTGAAGAAATCTCTAAGTTACCTTCAGTTACTACTAATTTAATAATATCATCTTTATCTTCTCTACTCATAAGTGAAATTCTATCAACAGCATTGTAAAACTCTCTACTATTAGCAGTAAATGAACATTCGAACATAGTTGGAATAAGTTTTTCTGTATTTGGATAATTACCACTTATTAATAAAACAGTATAAACTACATTTTGGTAATAAAGAACTATTCTATTATTTTCATAGAAAATTTCAACTTCATCTCCACCAGTTTCTATCATTCTTTGGAAGTATGTTAGAGCTTTACGTGGAATAATTAGATTAAATTCTTTTTCTGCATCTTCATCATTTAAAACTACTTGTCTTCTACTCAGACGATAAGAGTCTGTAGCAGTCGCAGTTAAAATTTTATTTTTTAATGAGAAGTTAACACCTTCTAAAATAGGTCTTTGATCATTAGGAGCTGTACAGAACACTGTTTCTCTAATTATATCATTAAATACTGTAGCTTCTAATTTAAGACTATTTTCTCTAGATATTACAGGAAATTCTGGATATTCCATTGCATCATAACCTTTAATATTAAATTCACTCTTACCTGAATGAATTTTAATAAATGAATCTGTACTTTCAAATTCAATAAGATTAGTAGGTGCTTTTCTTATAATTTCTATAAAATTACGAGAAGGTAATACTACTTGTCCTTCTTCTTCTATAGTTATAATTTCTTTGTCATCTTTATAAGCATCTATTAAAAATTCAACAGATACTAAAGAATCACTTGCTTTTTAAAACTAAGTTGTTAGAAGATAGTTCTAATTTAATTCCTTTTTAAAAATTTCAAAAAAAGTGAATTAGGAGCTATAACTCTAGCAACATGATTTAGACCTTCTAAAAAAATCAGATTTTTTTCTATAGTAAATTTCATTTTGTCTCCTTATATATAATATATATTAAATAAAATAATAATAATAAGGGCTGTTAACACTGTGGAAAACTCCACCCAAATTAAAAAAATAAATTGTAAAGTTTGTTGTTAATAACTTGTGAATAACTAATAAAAAAGATTAATACTTATTAACAGCTATTATATTTGACCTAACTTTTTCTTTAATCATAGAGATGTTTTTCAAAAAAATATCAGGGAATTCATCTTCATTTAACTTAGCTATCTTATTAAATGAATAAAGAATAGAAGTATGGTCCTTATTAAAGTGTTGACCTATCGCAGGAAACGATAGATTAGTAAGTTCACGACATAAGTAAATAGCTATATTTCTAGCTTGAACAACTTCTTTTTTTCCTAGTAGAAGAAAGAATATCATCTTTTCTAATAGAATAAAAAAATCAGAACAAGCATTAATAATATGATCAGGTGAAATATTTTTTTCGAGGAGTTTTTTTCTCACATCTTTTAATATTTCTTCTGCAATATGAAGAGAAGGTTTTTTTATTCATTGTAGCTGACATAGATTTAATACTCTTTAAAAACACCTTCTAATTCTCTTATATTAGATGAAACATTATTAGAAATATATATAAGAGTCTCTTCATCTAATTCAATATCAAATTGAGTACATTTATATTTTAATATAGCCATACGAGTTTCAAAGTCCGGTGGTGTAATATCTGTAGTAACACCTTGTTCAAATCGAGTAACAAGACGATCTTCTAAGTCATTAAGTTGAGAAGGTGACTTATCACTTATAAGAACTATTTGTTTTTGGTTCATTTGAAGCTCGTTAAAAGTGTGGAAAAATGCATTTTGCGTTTCAGTTTTTCCAGATAAAAATTGAATATCATCTATAAGTAAGGCATCTATCTCACGATACTTACGTCTGAAATCTTCATCAGCATTATCATTTTTATTTTTCATAGGTTTAATAGAGGCTAAAAACTCATTTAAGAATTTTTCCGAAGAAATGCACTCTATTTTAAACTCAGGAAAGTTTTTCTCCATTTCATTACCTATAGCATGTAAAAGGTGTGTTTTACCTAATCCAGCTCCACCATAGATAAATAAGGGGTTATAGATACCACCAGGAGAATCAGCAACGTTATAAGCAACGTTATGAGCATATATATTACCAGCACCAACGACAAAATTATCAAACGTATAGTTTTTATTAAGTGTTGGATTCTTTTTGCTGTTAAAAGCATTATTAGAAGAAACAGGCTTTTTATATTCATCTAAAGGTAAACTTTGTTTCTGATAAAAGTGTTGAGCTCCAGAAGGTTTATTACCTTGCAAGAAGTTCTGTCTAATAATATCTTCAGCAGCAGGTGCTGTTTTAGTTGGTTTTTCAGGTATTTCAAAATTATTATCAAGTGAATCATACTCAATATTAAAATCAAAACCAGTAGTATTTTTTAATATTTGCTTAAGACGCGCATCGTAAGCTCCATGAATAAATTGAGATACAAGAGCTTCTTTACTAGTAATTACGATAATCTTATTAGCAAAAATCAACTTTATCAATAGAGGCACCTAAAAACCAAGTTTCAAAAAAACTTGAGCAGGAAGTTCTGCTTTTAATTCTTTAAGAATAATCTCCCATAAAAAAATTAGAATTACTCAAAAAAATCCCTCCTTAAAAAAAATGTACACTAAATTATATCATAAAAAAAGAGATAAACCAAATAAAAAAATTAAAGTTATTCACAGTCTGTGGAAAAAAACTTTTAATAACTATGAAAAAAACGAAAAGAAATTATCTGTGAAAAAAACGTAAAAAAAGTATAAATTTTTATAAAAAAAGCAAAAAAAGAAAAACAACAAATTTTTTTAACAGTTAAGAATATTATAAGAAAAAGCAATTTAATATTTTTTTCACACATAATTCACAACTGTGGAAAAACTTTGTTAAGTGAAATTGTGAAAAAGTATAAATTTCTGTGGAAAAAAACAGTTAGTTTTGAAAATGAATTTTAAATATATTCATAACTTTTTAACAGTTATTCTATGAAAAAAACTAACTAAATCTGTGGAAAACTATTTAATATATATTTTTTTATTTGTTAAAAAAAGGTTTTAATAAATAACACTTTTTTGTACTATATTTTTTTAAAAATTTTTTTAAAGGTTTCTTCTTGATTAATTAAGCTAGATATGTTAAACTAAATCAGTTATTACATCTATCTATTAAGAATTAAAGAAAACTCGAGGAGGATAAAATGAAACGTACGTATCAACCAAATAAAAGAAAACATTCAAAAGTACACGGATTTAGAGCTAGAATGAGCACTAAAAACGGAAGAAATGTATTAGCTAGACGTAGAGCTAAAGGAAGAAAAGTTCTTTCTGCTTAATATATAAGTACTTAAAGCATCGCTTCGGCGATGCTTTTTTGCGTTGTACGTTAGCATTTTAAGCATTAAAGATGCGCAGAAATGCTTACATACAACGTATGCAAAAAGAACTTGAATTTCGAAGACGCAAGGATGAAGAAATTCTTAGTTCTGACTGCGGCGTTATTAGAAAGATATGCGTAAAAATAATTACGTACAACGTATGCAAAAGGAACTTGAATTTTGAAGACGCAAGGATGAAAAAATTCCTAGTTCCAACTGCGGCGTTGACTGAGTAGTACAACTGCGGCATTGTCAATAATAGTTAGGTAGAAATGCTTACGTACAACGTATGCAAAAAGAACTTGAATTTCGAAGACGCAAGGATGAAGAAATTCTTAGTTCCTACAGTGAATATCAGCCAAGGATAGAGTCGTATTCCTCCCTATCCTTGGGATATTCTTGAGTACGTTACTCAATAAGATTTCTTTGCATCTTACAGATTTAAGAAATCTAATGATTAACGCAACTGCGGCGTTGTTAATAAATACTCGTAAAAATAATTACGTATAACGTATGCAAAAGGAACTTGAATTTTGAAGACGCAAGGATGAAAAAATTCCTAGTTCCTACAGTGAATATCAATCAAGGATAGAGTCGTATTCCTCCCTATCCTTGGGATATTCTTGAGTACGTTACTCAATAAGATTTCTTTGCATCTTACAAATTTAAGAAATCTAATGATTAACGCAACTGCAGCGTTGACTGAGTAGTACAACTGCGGCGTTGTCAATAATAGTTAGGTAGAAATGCTTACGTATAACGTATGCAAAAGGAACTTGAATTTTGAAGACGCAAGGATGAAAAAATTCCTAGTTCCTACAGTAAATATCAGCCAAGGATAGAGTCGTATTCCTCCCTATCCTTGGGATATTCTTGAGTACGTTACTCAATAAGATTTCTTTGCATCTTACAGATTTAAGAAATCTAATGATTAACGCAACTGCTGCGTTGACTGAGTAGTACAACTGCGGCGTTGTCAATAATAGTTAGGTAGAAATGCTTACGTACAACGTATGCAAAAAGAACTTGAATTTTGAAGACATTGTACCTAAAAACATATTATAAAAATTAAAAATGTAAAAAGAAAAATATTCTATAACTCAAACAAGATAGACAATTTAAAGAAAGATAGTTGTAAAAATTATAAGAAACTGTTAAAATATTAGTGTTAAGAAAGGTTTAAAAGATGAAAAAAAGAATATAGAGTAAAAAGTCAAGATTTTTGATAATATAATAAGAAAAAAACAATCTTTTGCTAATAGACAGTTTGTTATTTATTATCAAGAAAAATAAACTGGATCATATGCGTTTAGGTATTTCTGTGAGTAAAAAAATTAGGAAAAAGCACATGAAAGAAATAGGCTAAAAAAAGATATGTAAGAGAGAGTTTTTAAGACAAGGAAAGATTTCTTAAAAAAATTACGATATTATAATTATAGTAAGACCTGCGGCAAAAAGGATTATCATTTTTTTAGAGTTTGGTAGTTCGATTGACCACGTATTAAAAAGATCAAAAATTATATAGAGGAAAGAGGGTTTAAAATGGAAAAAAAGAATTTATTTATGTAGCTGGAACAGTAGATGAGGCTATAAAAAATGGTTTAGCAGACTTAGGATTAAAAGAAGAAGATGTTAAAATAGAAGTATTAGAAGGTGGAAGTGCTGGTATTTTCGGTTTATTTAAAAAAGAAGCTAGAGTAAAATTATCTCCACTGGATAGTGAATTTAAAAAAGAAGATAAACCAAAAGTAGAAAAAAAAGAAGTTAAAGAAGTAAAACCTGAAGTAAAAGAAGAAGTTAAAGAACAAAAACAAGAAGAAAAAGTTGTTGTTAAAGAAGAAAAAGAAACACCAGTAGCTGAAAAAACTACAGAAGTAAAAGAAGAAACAGTAGTTGAAAAAGAAGAAGTTAAAGAACAAAGACCAAAAAGAGAAGACTATATTGTAAAAAATCAAGATAAAATAGTTAGCTATTTACAAAATATTGTAATAGCTATGGGATATCCAGATGCTACAGTAGAATTTAGTGAAGATGGGAATAGACACTTTACATTAAATATAAAAACAGAAGAAAATACAAGTCTAATAATAGGTAAAAGAGGTTCAACTCTTAATAGTTTACAATTTTTAGTAAATAATTACGCTAAAAAATTCAGTTCACACTTCTTTAGAATAGAAGTAGACTGTGACGATTACAGAGAAAGTCGTAAGAAAACTTTAGAAGAATTAGCACTTAACCTTGCTAAAAAATCTAAAAAAATAGGAAGACCAGTTGAATTAGAACCAATGACAAGTGTTGAAAGAAAAATTATTCACAATGCTTTAACTGGTATAAAAAATGTTGAAACAGAATCACGTGGTGATGAACCATATAGATATTTAGTTATTACAGCAAAATAGGAGAAACAATGAAATCAATACTAATTGTTGATGATAGTGCATATTATAGAAGTCGTGGTGCAGAGATAGCTGAACTAGCTGGTTTTAAGTGTCATTTTGCAGAAAATGGAGAACAAGCAGTAAGGATGTATCATAGAATACAACCGGACATAGTTACTATGGATATATGTATGCCTCTTATGGATGGATTAGAGGCTACTAAACAAATCTGTTCTCGTTATCCAGATGCGAATGTACTTATTTGTAGTAGTGTAGGTCATGTACCAGTATATCGACGCCAAGCTTATGATAATGGAGCTAAAGGTATTCTACCAAAAGAATATGATTTAGATGAGTTAGAATTTGCTATAAAAGAAATAGAACTAATGAAATAAAATAAATGAGTAAGGCGTTTAGCCCTACTCATTTTCTTTAACTTAAAAAAGACATTTATAAGTAATTAAGTAATATATAACATAAATTTATGACTTTATTAATTAATTACCCTTAAAATGGAGAAAGACCTGTAAAGTAGCGAGCCTATATTAGGAATGAAACTATATAAAATATAGGTATTTTGTAAAAAAAGATTTTTAATTTTATAATATTATTGCTTGAAACGGTTTTTTTATTGATGATATAATACAAGAAAGAGGAGAGAGTAGATGATTTAGAAGGCGAAGAGGAACAATCTATTTTCGCTATGTCAAGGTTATTAATAAAGAAATAAAGTTATCACATAAAAATATATAATTAAAAAGATATTTTTAGATTTTATTTATGAGAATAAAGGGATTGTATATTCAAAAAAATTAGTTGAATATATTATAAAATCAAGTTTAGATGAGGTTTCATCTAATATTAAGGAAAATATTTAAAAAAAATATAATGAAGTATTAACATAAGTATGTAGTTGCTTTCTCTTATTTATAATTTTAAGGAGGTAATAACTGTGTCAAAATTACAAATTTTAATTTTTTTCAGGGATTTCCATTTTATTGATAGTTATAGGAAGAACTATGGAAAATAATTATTCGTTAAAATCAGGAGTAGCTATATTAGCTATAATGTCATTTATCACAGGATATAATATGGTATTCCAAAATCGAATAGATTTATTTGCGGGTTCAGGTTTGAAAAAAAGAAGATTTAGATAATTTATCGGAAGAAGTAAAAAAATTAAATATAGACCAGTAACCCTAAGTTGTGGATTATTCTCATTTGTTGTTGGAATATATTTAATATATACTATTTTTAATAAATAATTAGGAATGAGGGGTGAGAGAAAACTATAAAATTAGGATAGTGCACCCCCCTATATCAAATATATCTCTTTATAAGGAGAATAAATATGCTTAAAAAAACAATATTATTATCTTTGTTAACGGTAGGTGTAGGTTTAATAATAATATCGAATAATAAAGTAGCAATGAAAAGTGGAGGAATAATAGTAACAGTAGGTATGTTGTACGGATCGTTTGAATTACTATTTAGGAATAGTGTAGAATTACTTTCTGGATCTAAAATTACAAGCAAAGACTTAAAAAAACTACCTTTAGAAATACAAAAAAAATACAGAAAAGCAACAATATTAGTAGGTATTCTGTGTTTATTAGGGAGTATATTAAATATGTATGGTGCGCTTTATAGGTTATAGAGATATAGATATAAAAAATGAGTAAGGCATTTGCCCTACTCATTTTCTTTAACTTAAAAAAGACATTTATTAGTAATTAAGTAATATATAACATAAATTTATGACTTTATTAATTAATTACCCTTAAAATGGAGAAAGACCCGCAAAGTAGCGAGCCTATATTATGAAAAAATATTATTAACTGAATACTATTATATATAACTTACTTAAAGGGAACTTAAAATGCTACTTAAAATTTCAAAAAAAGATAATAAGTTTTAAATATATAATATAATAGTGTATAATTAATAAGGTATTTAGAAAGATAAAAAAATTAGAAAGAAGGAGTACAGTAATGAGTGAAACGATTTGTGCTATATCTACTGCCTTAGGAGAAGGAGCTATTGGTATAGTAAGACTTAGTGGTGATGAAGCTTTTAGTATAGCTGACAAAATAGTAAGATTACCTAAAGGTAAAACTGTAGAAAGCTTACCTACCCACACTATTAACTATGGAAATGTTATAGATCCAGCAACAAATGAAAAAATAGAAGAAATAATGCTTGTTAAAATGGTAGGTCCTCGTACATATACTACAGAAGACGTTGTAGAAATAAATTGCCATGGTGGAATAATTACTATTCAAAAAGTATTAGCTTTATGTTTAGAACATGGAGCAAGAATGGCAGAGCCTGGTGAATTTACAAAACGTGCCTTTTTAAATGGACGTATAGACTTAACACAAGCAGAAGCTGTTATTGACTTTATTAAGAGTAAAACAGATGAAGCTAGTCAAATAGCTAATAACCAAATGCAAGGGCGCCTATCTACCCTTATAAAACGACTAAGAGCGGAAATTTTGGATATATTGACAGTAGTAGAAGTTAATATAGATTATCCAGAATATGATGACCTAGAAATAGAAACAACAAAAACTATTTTAGAAAAATCAACAAGTATAAAACGTAGTTTAGAAGACTTATTAGAAACTTCTAAGCAAGGTAAAATAATAAAAGAAGGTATAAATACAGCTATTATAGGACGTCCTAATGTAGGTAAAAGTTCATTATTAAATAACCTATTACAAGAAAATAAAGCTATTGTAACTGATATAGCTGGAACTACGCGTGACGTATTAGAAGAGTATGTAAATATTAAAGGAGTACCTATAAAACTAATAGATACAGCGGGTATTCGTGAAACAGATGATATAGTAGAACAAATAGGAGTTCAACGTAGTAAAGAAGCATTAGAAAAAGCTGATTTAGTATTATTCTTACTTAATAGTAGCGAAGAACTAACAGAAGATGACAAAGAATTATTAAAACTAACTAAAGGAAAAACTACTATAGTAATACTAAATAAATTAGACTTAGAAACAAAAATAGATTTAGAAGAAGTAGAAAAATTAGCACACAATCACCCTATTATTAAAACTTCTATGACGACGTACAAAGGAATAGATGAATTAGAAAAAAATATTAGAGATTTATTCTTTGGAGGAGCTGCTCGTCCTAAAGATGCGACTTACCTATCTAATACTCGTCAAATTAATTTAATTCAAAGGGCTTTAGCAAGTCTAAATGAAGCAATAGGAGCTGCAGAATTAGGATTAGAAGTAGATATGGTGCTTATAGACTACACAAATGCTTTAATTTATTAGGCGAAGTAATTGGAGAAAATTCAGGAGATGAGTTAATTAATGAATTATTCAGTAGATTCTGTTTAGGAAAATAAAATGTTTCGCGTGAAACAAAAGTAAAATATATAGGAGAATCAAATAATGAAATGTATAAGTTTTAATGTAAATGGTCTACGTGCTATAGTAGGGAAAAACTTTGAAGAAGATTTTAAAAAATTAGATGCAGATTTTTTCTGTCTACAAGAAACTAAAATGCAAGCAGGTCAATTAGATTTACAGTTTGATGGTTATTACAGCTATTTTAACTATGCAGAACGTAAAGGATATTCAGGTACTGCAATATATACAAAACACAAACCTTTAAATGTAACATATGGTATTGGAATAGAAGAACATGATAAAGAAGGTCGTGTAATAACATTAGAATATGATAATTTCTTCTTTATCACAGTTTATACACCTAACTCAGGAAGTGAATTAAAGAGATTAGAATATAGAATGAGTTGGGAAGATGATTTTAAAGATTATTTATTAACACTAAATAAAGATAAAGGTGTTATTATTTGTGGTGATTTAAATGTAGCACATACAGAAATAGATTTAAAAAATCCAAAAACTAATGTTAAAAATGCTGGATTCACACCAGAAGAAAGAGAAAAATTCACAAAATTACTAGATGCTGGATTTATCGATACATTTAGATACTTTAATCCAGAGTTAACGGGTGCTTATTCGTGGTGGAGCTATAGATTTAATGCTCGTAAAAACAACTCAGGATGGAGAATTGATTACTTTTTAGTAAGTAAGGACTTGAAAAAATACTTAGTTAGTGCTAAAATACATAATGATATTTTTGGTAGTGATCATTGCCCAGTAGAACTTGTATTAGATGAAACTTTGATGTAAAGTAGAATATAATTCGGAGAGAACAAATATAGGTCTCTCCTTTTTATATTATGAAAGTAAGACGATTATTATTAAAAATAGTTTCAAAATTACCCAAAAAGGTAGGTAATATAATGTTAAGAAAAGCAAATAGTACAGAAATAGAAGAAATAATGTCAGTAATAGAGGATGGCAAAGAGTTTTTAAAACAACAAGGTATAAATCAATGGCAACACGGTTCACCAGGGTGTAGTGATGTAGAAAATGATATAAAACAAGAAACATCATATGTTTATGAGTTAGATGGTGAAATAGTCGCAACAGCTATGTTAAATACTTATGACGCTGATTATGAGAAATACCCTACTCTTTGGACAAAATGTAATAAATACCTAGTTATCCATCGTTTATCTATAAAAAAAGAATATCGTTCACAAGGTGTAAGTCATAAATTTATGAATGATATTATTTTATTTGCTAAAGAAAATAGCGTAGAATACATAAGAATAGATACTCATAACGACAATGTAATAATGAGAAAATATTTAAGTAAAAACAACTTTAAAGAGCTAGGTGAAATAAAATTATCAATGAAAAATAGTTTAGATGATAAAGAAAGAATAGCTTATGAGTTAAAAATAGTATAATATAAATGTTTCACGTAAAACAAAAAGGAGTGATAGGTTTGAAATTTTACTCTTATGAATATTTATTAAATAAAAATAGATCAGAGTAATACTATAACATATATAATAGGAGGATGCTTACTATTAATAATAATAGGGTCACTATTTAAGTATTATAAAAAAATAGACAAGATAGTAAGTATAGAGAATTAGCTATCATAATGGTAGTAGGTATCTTTTTATTAATTGGGATACAAATAAGTGATTATCAAAGTAATAGTATATCAGCTAATCAGTATAAGAGTTCTGTTAAATTTATTGAGGGAGTTTCAGAAAAATTAAATATTGATAAAACACATATTTATATAAATAGTGAGGCATCTATAGAAAATTCATTTTTTAAAAAAATAGATGACAACTACTATAGAGTTATAAGTAGCGGGAAAAAGGATGATTATTTATTAGAGAAAATAGAATTGGTAGAACCAATTGTTGAAAAAGTAGAGGTGAAAAGATAATGCAACTTTCATATATAGAAATAGCGATAAAACTAGCTTTAGGTTTATTATCGCTTGTAATAGTAATTAATATATCAGGAAAAGGAAACTTAGCCCCTACTTCAGCGAGTGATCAAGTTCAAAACTATGTACTCGGGGGAATAATAGGAGGAGTAATATATAGTCCATCAATATCTATTTTACAATATTTAAATATATTATTAATATGGATAATTTTGGTATTAGGTATGAAGTGGTTAAAAACAAATAACTCATACTTTAAAAAAATGATAGATGGACAACCCACAACAATAATAAAAAAAGGAAAAATAGATATAGAAGCAACAAGAAAAGCAGGTTTAACAGCGCAAGATGTTGCATTTAAATTAAGAACACAAGGTGTCTATAGTATTCAAAAAGTAAAAAGAGCAGTTTTAGAACAAAATGGACAACTAATTATAATACAACAAGGTGAGGAAAATCCTAAATATCCGGTAATTACTGATGGAACTATCCAACATAGCACGCTAGAATCAATAGATAAAACAGAAGAATGGTTATTGGAAGAATTGAAAGATATGGGGTATAAAAATGCAAGTGATATTTTTATAGCTGAATATGATAAAGGTCAATTACATGTAGTAGAATATTAATTAAATAAAGATAAAATCAAATAAACATAAAATTTATCAATGCAATAAATTTTATGTTTTTTGTTTTATAAAATACTATTTATCCGCGTTAATAAAATCGTAAGAAGAATCTTCTTCAAACTTTTTAACTACATATGAACAACTAGCTTTAATCTTTTTATTTTGTTGTTTCATATCTTCAACAAGAGCGTTTAAAAGTTTTCCAGCAACACCTTGCCCTCTTAAAGAAGAATCAACAAATGTGTGGTCTGCAACAACTACATTAGGATCAGAAGTTGTAGCATAAGTAATTTCGGCTATTAATTTGCCATTTTCATCGTGTTTAACGAAACCATTATTAGTTTTTTCGAATTCCATAGTAAACCTCCCTAGCTAAATATAATATTAGCTATAATTATTTATTATACGTCTTTATTATAGCATATTTAAAATAGTAATACGAATGTTTAAAATAATAAAAATCATAAAGATAAAAAAAGGATAATATTGTTATATTAATAAAATGATTCTTATATTTATTAAAAACTTTAAAAAAATTCTAATATATAAAAATTAAATATTTTTTTCAAGAAACATCTTATAGAAGAAAAAAAGTGAAGTAAAAAAAATTCTAAAAAAGTGTTGACAAATAAAAAAAACAGGTGTACAATGAGTACAAACTTAATAAAAAAACGTTGAAAAGATAAGTAGATTAGTACGTAGCTAAAACAGAGAGTTGCTGGGTGGTGCGAAGTAACAAAGTGAAGATTAATTGAAAATGGTCTTAGAGTTTTGTTTATCTAATAGGTAAACACGTGGGTTGCACGATATAGCACGCAGTATAATTTTGTACTGGCTAAGGTACTAGCTGTAAAGTTAGTATAAAGTAGAGTGGTAACGCGAATATTAACATACTCGCCTCTATTGCAAACGCAATAGGGGTGAGTTTTTTTATTTAATACACTCCCCTAATCTACTATCAACGAAAAAACAAGAAAAGAGGAAACACAATATGACAAGAAAATTTAGTTTTGAAACATTACAATTACACGCAGGACAAACTGTTGGAGATACTAAATCTCGTGCAGTACCAATTTACCAAACAACATCTTTTGTATTTGATGATACTGAAGAAGCTGCTGATTTATTCGCTTTAAGAAAAGCGGGGAATATTTATACTCGTATAACTAACCCTACTACTTCTGTATTTGAAGAACGTATTAACGCTTTAGAAGGTGGTGTTGGAGCACTAGCTGTTGCATCAGGAATGGCAGCAATCACTTATGTATTTCTAACTTTAGCTCATGCTGGAGATCATATCGTATCATCTAAAACGGTATATGGTGGAACATATAACCTATTCAAATTAACATTACCACGTTATGGTATTAATACAACATTCGTTGATCCAGATAACTTTGAAGAAGTAGAAGCAGCAATCAATGAAAATACAAAAGCTCTATTCGTAGAAACTTTAGGAAATCCATTAGCTAACGTTGCTGATTTAGAAAAATGGGCAGAAATTGCACACAAACATAAAATTCCGTTAGTAGTAGATAATACATTCGCTACACCATACTTAATCAATGCATTTAGTCACGGTGTTGATATTATCGTTCACTCTGCAACTAAATTTATCGGAGGACATGGTACTTCAATCGCTGGTGTGATTGTAGACAGTGGTAAATTTGATTGGGAAGGTAGTGGTAAATTCCCACAATTAGTAGAAGAAGATCCAAGTTACCACAACTTAAGTTATACACGTGATGTAGGGCCAGCCGCATTCATTACTAATGTAAGAACACAATTATTACGTGATACAGGTGCTGCTTTATCACCATTTAATGCATTCCTATTATTACAAGGTTTAGAAACACTATCTCTACGTGTTGAACGTCACATAGAAAATACTAAAAAAGTAATAGACTTCTTAGTAAATCATCCAAAAGTAGAAAGTGTGAACTACCCTGGTTTAGAAAATAGTAAATATTATGAACTAGCTAAAAAATACTTACCTAAAGGTACAGGTTCTATATTCTCATTTGATGTAGTAGGTGGAGAAGAGGCTGCAAGAAAAGTAATTGATAGTTTAGAAATATTCTCAAATCTTGCAAATGTAGCTGATGCTAAGAGTTTAGTAGTGCACCCAGCATCAACAACGCATGGTCAATTAAGCCCAGAAGAGTTAGCTTACACAGGCATCACTCCATCACAAATCCGTTTATCAATCGGTTTAGAAAATGCTGATGACCTAATCGAAGACTTAAGATTAGCGTTAGAAAATATTTAATATAGAAGAAATAAAAATGTTTTACGTGAAACAATTATAAGATTACTAAATACCAATTAACCTTAAAAAAATATATATTTATAGAATATGTGCGGGGTTAAGACTCGACTTCTGATAATTTAATAACCGTTTATTTTTGTATTGTATATTTATAATAAACACGTCTTAACCCTCGCGAGTTTTCTCTTTTTGGAAGGTGATTAACAAAAGATAAATAATGATAAAAACAGTATCGACATTTATCGTTATAGTTAATCACCTTCTTTTATATTTAATTATAAAAAAGAAGGTATAAAAAAAGTCTTTTTAGGGAAATATCCCAAAAAGACCGCATAATCGATAATAATTAAGTTAATAGAGGTAAAAAACTAACCTTTAGCTATTAACATATCACCTGAAGCAACTTCTTTGCCATTTTCATCTTGAATTATAGTGTTAACTCTTATAAGACTGCGTAAGCTAGACTGTAGTTCGCATATAATCTTTAATTGATCTCCGGCTGTTACTAATCTTTTAAACTTAAAGTTTTTAACACTAGCTAAATAACCAATGCTATTTGTGACGTTTTCAAAATCAGTTTGTTCATTTATTTCTTCTACTCCTAAAGAGTCTAGAATACATAGTAAGCCTGCTGATTGTGCTGCCATTTCAATCATTAAAACACCAGGTACAACAGGTTTTTTAGGGAAATGGCCTTGGAAGTAGGGTTCATTTATCGTTATATTTTTACGACATTCAATTGAACCTGGTTTATAACTAATTACTTTATCCACCAATAGGAATGGATGGCCGTGAGGTAATAACTTCATTATAGTTTCAATATTAATCATGATAATAAAACTCCTTTTTGTAAAAAATTATTTCAATACTTATAAAATATACCTTAAAACATTAAATATCTTTACTATATATAATAGAATTTTTATTCTTCAATTGTCAAATTAAACAGAAAAAAATCGCTTAATTAAATAAAATTATAATTTCTTAAGCTATTAAAACTAGTTAAAATATTCTTTTTAGAGGATATAAGCTAAAAAGCAGAGTAGGTTTAGAATGAAATACCTTATTTTTCGTATCCTCCCTCCCTTTTTTTCTTTGTTTTTTTCCTTCTCTCCTCTTCCCCCTTTTTTTCAGGTACTTTTCCCTCTTTTTGCATTTATTAATTCATTTTCTTTAATATATATCTATATAAAAGTTATTTATTACCACCTACATTGCGTACCTTACTACAAAATTGTGAATCCTCCCCTCACCCCTTTCTTGCTACTAGACTCTCCCCTCTCCTATTTGTATTTTACTTATTTAAAATTTATTTATAAAAGCAGATAACTACATGAAATATTGAGTATAAAATATTAAGGTAAATTAATTATATTTTTTTATTTAAAAAAATAAAAATAACTTTAGTATTTAAGGAAAAAACCCTCTTTTATATGAATTTAGGAATTAATTTCTGTTTGTTTGCTTTTTATGGTATAATTTTATTAAAGTTTTATAATAAGGAGGAGATAACGTGTATAAAGTAATGATAGTAGAAGATGATGAAATAATTTCTAATTCAATAGCTGGCTATCTTAATAAATGGCAGTATACTACACATGAAGTAAGTAACTTTCAAAATGTAATTACTGAATTTGTAGAAGAAAAGCCTGATATAGTATTAATGGATGTAAATCTCCCCTATTTTGATGGATATTATTTTTGTGAAGAAATAAGAAAAATATCTAAAGTACCTATTATCTTTATCTCATCAGCTAGTGATGATATGAATATAGTTATGGCTATGAATATCGGTGCAGATGATTTTATAGAAAAGCCGTTTAAACTTGTAGTATTAAAAGCAAAAAAATAGAAGCTCTATTAAGACGTGTTTATAATTTTTAATAGCAGTAATTCTCTAATTGTTTATAAGGAAGTTATATTTGATATAAATAAAGATGAAATTAAATACAAGGATAATGTTGCGGTATTAACAAAAAAATGAAAGTAAAATTTTGACGATATTATTAGAAAATAGAGAAAAAGATTGTTTCTAGAGAAGATATAATAGCTGCTTTGTGGCAAAGTGATAATTTTATAGATGAAAATACACTCTCTGTAAACGTTAATAGACTAAGATCAAAATTAAAAAGATATAGGGATAGCTGATTTTTATAATTACAAAAAAAGGTAAAGGGTATATGGTTTAATGGATATAATAAAGAGTTATATAAAGAAAAAAATTTAAAAAAATATACTTGTTGCTTATCGTCTTTATTTTTTTATCTTTGTTTTTAATATTTTTATTTATACAATCTACCTTTTTGAAGCATTATTTTATAGTGGTTCGCTTTGTTTTTGTAGCTGCATTAATAACGAGTATAATAGATTTTTAATAATTATAGAAAAAGTTATATCTATTTAAAACATCTTGAAAGTAATATTTTTAAATAGTATGGAAGACTTACCTAAGAGTTTAGATATAAGAGTTGAATACTACCAAAAGATTATCGAAAGATTACACAATGAAGTAGAAAAATTAAAAATCGAAGATAATAAGAAAATGGAGGGCTTAGTTGATTACTATAGCATGTGGATTCATCAAATTAAAACTCCGATAGCTGCGATAAATTTTCTATTAGATAATGAAGAAATTGATGTAAAAGCATTTAGACAAGAATTATTTAAAATAGAAAGATATGTAGAGATGGTTCTTACATATATCCGTCTAGGTAGTGAAACTTCGGACTATGTAATAACGAGTATTAATTTAGATGAAGTAGTAAGAGAAAACATAAAGAAATATGCGACGTTATTTATTAATAAGAAGATTAAATTGAATTATGTTTCACATGAAACATATGTAATAAGTGATAAAAAATGGTTCGGTTTCGCATTTGAACAACTTCTTAGCAACGCTATAAAATATACAAAAAGCGGCGGTGAAATAAGTATAAATATATCTGAGAGTAAATTAATAATAGAAGATAATGGAATTGGTATTTATGAAGAAGATTTACCGAGAATCTTCGAACAAAGTTTTACAGGATTAAATGGAAGATATGAGAAAAAATCAAGTGGTCTAGGTTTATATCTATGTAAAAAGACTTTAGATAAACTTCAACATAAGATAGAAATAACTTCTGAAATAAACAAAGGAACAAAAAGTAATAGTTAGTTTTTCCTAAGAAAGATATGTTTAGGGATTAAAAACTCTAGTCTTACAAAAATTGTAAGATTAGAGTCTTTTTTTGTAAGGAAAAATCGATAGAACGAGAAAGGAAAGTAAGGTAAAATATAAATATAAACAAGATAAAACTTGTAGATAAAAGTTCGAACTAGTTAAATTAGATTAAGATAAAATTAGGAGTGATAAAGATGTTATTAGAAGTAAATAATATAAGAAAAGTTTATACAACAAGATTAAGTACACAAAGTACAGAAGCATTAAAAAATGTAAATTTCTCGGTAGATAATGGTGAGTATGTAGCGATTATGGGAGAAAGTGGTAGTGGAAAAACGACTCTACTTAATATACTAGCTACATTTGATAAAGCCACTTCAGGAAGTGTATTGCTTAACAATTTAGATTTAAGTAAGTTAAAAGATAAAGAATTAGCAGATTTCGTCGTGATAATTTAGGATTTGTTTTCCAAGATTTCAATTTATTAGATAATTTTTCAATAAAAGACAATATTCTTTTACCATTAGTTTTAGCAAATAAAAAATATAAAGATATGGAAGTAAGATTAGACAAAGTAACTAAACCTTTAGGAATAGATAAGTTAATCAATAAATATCCGTATGAAATCTCAGGAGGTCAAAGACAAAGAGTTGCAGTAGCTCGTGCGATTATAACAAATCCATCGTTAATTTTGGCAGACGAACCAACAGGGGCTCTTGATTCAAAATCAACGGATCAACTGTTGAATGTTTTTGATAAGTTAAATGAAATTGGACAAACAATTATAATGGTTACACACTCTGTAAAAACAGCGGCGAGAGCTAAACGAGTATTGTTTATTAAAGATGGAGTAGTTTTCCATGAATTAAGAAAAGGAAATGCAACAACAAATGAAATGTTCCAAAAAATAAATGATACACTATCATTAATGCAGGCAGGTGAGTAACATGAATCTATTTTATAGTAAATTTGCATTTAATAATCTTTTGAAAAACAAAAGATTTCTAGTACCTTATGTGCTGTCAGCTATTTTCACGATTATTTGTTTTTACATACTTAGCTCATTAACATACGGTGGTAATTTAGACAAACTTCCGCAAGGTGGGGCGGCAGTGACAAAAGTGTTAGGATTTGGAGTTATTGTAATTGGTATATTTTCTGTAATATTTCTTTTTTACACATATAGTTTTTTAATAAAACGTAGGGTAAAAGAGTTTGGATTATACTCAGTTTTGGGAATGACTAAAAAACAAATTGCACGTATTTTAGTATTAGAAACAGTTTATATCGCTGTAATAACACTAGGATTAGGATTAGTACTAGGTATAGTATTGGATAAATTAGCGTTATTAGCGTTGTTAAAATTATTCACTACTGGTGTTAGTTTTGGATTTGTTATTACACCAAAAGCGATAGTAGTAACATTATTGCTATTTGGTGGAGTATACTTCTTATTATTAATATATACAATAATCAAAATTTCAAGATTAAAAATAGTAGCTTTACTAAAAGAAGGTAGCAAAGGTGAAAAAGAACCTAAAGCTAGATGGTTATTAGCGATAATAGGGTTAGGATTAATAGGTTATGGTTATTACACAGCGCAAACTGTAACTAACCCTATAAAAGCAGTGACAGTATTCTTCTTTGCGGTAATAGCTGTAATTATAGGTACTTATTTTATTTTTATAGCGGTAAGTATCACAGTATTAAAAATAATGAAAAATAATAAAGGTTTCTACTATAAACCTAAAAACTTTATAAGTGTATCAGGTTTATTATATAGAATGAAAAGAAATGCAGTAGGATTAGCTAATATTTGTATCTTGGCAACAATGATCCTAGTTACTATGGGGACTACTTCAGCTTTATATGCAGGAGCGGAAAGTTCATTTGAGAAAAGATATCCAAGAGATATAGCTATAATGGCATACAATCAAAGTGACAAAGAGAGTGCTAATTTAAAAGCAGATATAGAGAAAATCGTAAAAGAAAATAATACTGAAATAAAAGATTTAATAACATATAATCAATTAAATATTGCTGGTACAGTAGAAGGTTCAAATTTTTCTTTACAAAGAGATTTTGGTGTAGGGTCAGTCGATAAAGTTAAGTTTATGACGGTTTTAACGATAGATGATTATAATAAAGTAGCTAAAACTAATAAAACACTTAATTCAGATGAAATCTTATTATATGTTGATAAAAAGGGAACTTATGATTATAATCAATTAAATATAAGCGGCGATAATCTAAAAGTAAAAGAAAAACTGAGTAGTTTTCCTGGAGAAATTGGAGAACAAACTGCAAAAATAACAGATGTATATTATGTAGTAGTTAAAGATAAGGAACAATTAAATAAAATCTCTAAAAAAAGCGGGAGAAGCTTTTAACAGAAATAATATGGATGATATGAAATCAAATTATATTACTTTTGATTTAAAAGACAAAAGTAAAGAGCAAGTAATAGTAAATAAATTGAAAAAAACTCAGAAAATAGTGACAGAGTAATTATAGAAAGAAAATCAGAATCTAAAGTAGAATTTATAGGGTTCTTCGCATCATTCTTATTCATCGGAATATTTATTAGTATGGTGTTTGTAGTTTCACAAGTAGTTATAATGTACTACAAACAAATATCAGAAGGTTATGAGGACAAAGATAAGTTTGAAATAATGAGAAAAGTAGGTTTAACTGATAAACAGATTAAACAATCTATAAGAGCGCAAGTATTGTTAATATTCTTCGCTCCACTAGTAGTAGCGACAATACATACAATAGTAGCTTATCCATTTATAGAGAAAATTCTTAAACTATTCTTATTATCAGAAACACGTTCATTCTTAATAGCTATGTTTGCTACAATAAGTATTTTCGCTCTATTCTACTTAGTAGTTTACACAATTACATCAAAAACATACTACAGAATAATAAAAGAATAATAAATAAAAGTCGGTCATTAATATGATCGACTTTTTTTATTAATGGCTTAAGCCAGTTGAGGAGGCGAAGTCTCCGAAACAAAAAACCACCCGCTATGCGGGTGCGAGATAAAAGTTAAACAATTGAAAAATCATCCTTTCTTGATAAAATAAGAGTAGTTCAAGCTCTAAAATAAAGAAAGGATGATTTTATAATGGCCAATAAACATAATAGTTTATCGCATACAAAGTGGTTGTGTAAATACCATATTGTATTTACCCCTAAGTATAGACGAAAAATTGAATTTAATCAATATAAACGAGATATAGTAAATATAATACAAAGATTGTGTAAATATAAAGGAATAGAAATAATAGAAGGGCACATAATGCCAGATCATATACATTTGCTTTTGTAAATTCCACCAAAATATAGTGTTTCAAGTATAATGGGATACTTGAAAGGAAAAAGTTCATTGATGATATTTGATATGCATTCAAACTTGAAATACAAGTATGGGAATAGAAAGTTTGGGTAGAAGGATATTATGTAAGTACAGTAGGACTGAATGAAAGTACGATAAGGAAATACATCAGGGAACAAGAATCGCATGATATTGCGATGGATAAGTTGACAACAAAAGAATATATAAATCCATTCGGGAATAAGAAAAAATAAATAGACCCGTTTAACGGGTAGCGGGCGTCAAAATACAATAGGGCTTGAACGAATGTGAAAGCCAGCGCCTTGAGGTGCGTGTTAGTAACAAAGGGTTATACCCACAGAGAAAACCACCCCTTTTCAGGAGTGGTCATTATTGTTTTATCCTGATAAGATAGGGGTTTTTAGTAGGTGTAGAAAACCCCTTTTTAATTTTTCGCAAAAAAACTATTGACAAGTGAGTGATTACTCACTAAAATATAATTAAAAGGTGAGTAGTTACTCACTAATAAAAATAAATAGTTGATTCTTATAAAAAAGAAGTAGAGTTATGTAATGTAAAGAGGTGTTTTTACTATGGGAAGACTAATAGAAATAGAGAAATTATCAAAAAGTTTTGGAGAACAAAAAGTATTAGATAGAATAGATTTTAAATTAGAAAGTGGTGAAATCGTTGGTTTAATAGGCCCTTCTGGTTCGGGTAAATCGACATTAATTAAAACAATGTTAGGAATGGAAAAAGCAGATGAAGGCGAAGCGTTAGTATTAGATTATAAAATGCCAAAAAGAGAAATCCTATCTAATATAGGGTATATGGCGCAAAGTGATGCTTTATATGAAATGCTAACTGGGTATGAAAACTTAGATTTCTTTGGAAAAATGAAAGGTGTACCTTCTGATAAATTAAAAAAAGAAATTGAATATATAGCTGAGGTTGTCGATTTAACAAATGATTTGAAAAAACTAGTATCTAAGTATTCAGGTGGTATGAAACGTAGATTATCTTTAGCTATAGCCTTAATAGGGAGTCCAGAGTTATTAATATTAGATGAGCCTACGGTTGGTATAGATCCGAGTCTTAGAAAAAATATATGGAAAGAGTTGTTTAAACAAAGAGATAACGGGGTAGGTATTTTAGTTACTACTCATGTAATGGATGAAGCTGAACTTACAGATAAAGTAGGGTTACTTCTTAATGGTGATATTATTGATTTTGACACACCACAACAGCTGAAAGAAAAAAATAATGTTAAGACAATAGAAGAAGTATTCTTAAAAGTGGAGGAAAACTAATATGAGAGTATTTATGATAATAAAGAGGGTATTTAAAGAATTTTTTAGAGATAAAAGAACGCTAGCACTGATGTTTTTAGCCCCTATATTAATTATGTGGTTAATTAGCATTGTCTTTTCTGCAAGTACAACAACAAATGTGAGTGTCGCTTCAGTAAATACACCTACAAATGTTGTAGAGTTTATGAAGAGTGTTGATAATGTTAGTTTAGAACAATATCAAACAAAAGAAGAAGCTGATAAAAGGTTAAAAGATGGAGAAGTAGATACGGTTATTTATTACGATAATGGCACATATAATGTAACTTATGCCAATATAGATTCTAGTAAAACTGTTAAAGCTCAACAAGTATTAAAAAGCTCAATACAAGGTGCAGAAGTAAAAAATATAGTGGAAGTAGTTAAAAAAATAAATCCAAAAATTGAGAATAAGCAACAACAACAACCAGAGTTAAAAGAATATTACAATTATGGAAATGCTGATACAACATTTTTTTAATAAAATAGCTCCGGTATTAATAGGTTATATATTATTTTTTTATTGTTTTTTTAATCTCAGGTATGGCATTACTAAAAGAAAGAACAACAGGAACACTAGACCGATTATTAGCGACACCAGTGAAAAGAAGTGAGGTAGTATTTGGATATATATTATCTTATAGTTTACTAGCGATAGTACAAACTATTATAGTGACACTATCATCAATATATTTATTAAATATTGAGGTTGTTGGAAGTCTATATTATGTTATAATAGTAAATGTATTATTAGCTATGGTTGCATTAACATTAGGTTTATTACTTTCAACTATAGCGAAGTCAGAGTTTCAAATTATGCAGTTTATCCCAATTGTAGTTATTCCACAGATGTTCTTCTCTGGAATAGTATCGGTAGAGAGTATGGGCAAAATAGCTGTATATATTAGTAAAATACTACCAGTTACATACGCAAGTGATGGATTAAGCAAAATTATTTTAGAAGGAAAAAGCTTAGTTGCGGTAAAACATGATGTAATAGTATTAATAGTATTCTGCATAGTGTTAATAGTATTAAATATTATAGGTTTGAAACGTTATAGAAAAGTCTAATAATAGCGGAGAAAAGCGATGAAAGAAAATATTTTAAGTTCATATTTGGATATAATGAAAGAAGAAAAAATGCCACCTGGCAAGAAGAAAACTATAGAAGCAGCGATAAAGCTATTTGCAAAACAAGGGTATAATGGAACATCAACTTTGCAAATTGCAAAAGAAGCGGGAGTAAGTCAGGCAACGGTGTTTAAATATTTTAAAACTAAGGAAGATTTATTGTATGCAATAATACTTCCAGTAATACCTAAATTATTTTCAAGATTTTTAGGTAGAGTTCAAAATGCTAATTCTTTACAGGAACTAATTAGATATATTGTAAGAGATAGGTTTGAATTTTTAGAAGAAAATAGTAATACTGTTAAAATTATATATTCAGAAATATTAATAAATGAAAATTTAAAAAAAACAGGTAATTGAATCAACTTTAGAAATTTTTTTGATGAGTTTGATATTAAAGAAACACTACATAATTATAAAAAAATTAATCCAGAAATTAATGAAAATCTTACAACAGCAGAAATAATACGTTCATTTACCGGCCCAATTATCACTTATGTAGCACAAAGATTTGTATTATTTGAAAATGTTCCTTGTGAAACACAAGAACATGATTTACAATTTATAGAAAAATCAAATTTATAGAAATATTACAAAATAAAGTAAAAAAAGCAGTAGAAGAAAAAAAAGTATTCTTCTACTGCTTTTTTTTCGAACGTTAAGCATGAAATGATCGGAAAATAACGCAAAATAATATGTCATTAGAGACATTAATGATAGATTTTTTTAGAAATAACGTTCATTTTTTTCATTATACCACAAAAAAATATAAAAGAAAGACATTTTTTTGAAAAAAATTATAAATAGTTTAAATGTAATGAAATGAAAACGAAAAAAACCGATATGAGTTATGTATAAAAAAGAAGCGAATAAAATCATTATCCGCTTCATTTTTATTCTATCCTTCTAACTTAACAATTCTATCACAAATAGATAAGGTAGATTTATTATGAGATATAATAATTGTTATTTTATCTTCTTTATTAGCTTCTAGAGCTTTAAGTACTTCGATTTCACTGAAAATATCGATGTTTGCTGTTGCTTCATCTAAGATTAGAAGTTTACTATCGTTATAGAATGAACGAGCAACAGATAGGCGTTGTTTTTGTCCAGAACTAATATTTGAACTACGTTCTCCTACTATTTCTTTATCTTGACGTTTTAAACTAGTTACGAAGTTTTTAAGATTTGTATGTCTTAAAGCATCACTTAATCTATTTTTATCTAAATCTTTATCAAAAAAGTTTATATTATCTCTTATTGTCGCATTAAATAAATAGCTATCTTGAAGAATAATAGAACTGTTTTCTCTGAAATATCTATTGTCTATATCTGCTAAGTCGACGTTATCAATAGCGATACGTCCGTCCATACCTTCATCCGAGATAAATTTCATAATAAGTTTAGCTATAGTAGATTTACCGCAACCACTAGGTCCGCTAATGCCGATGATTTCACCTTTTTTAGCTATTAGATTAATATTGCTTAATACTGGAGTACCGCTATAGCTGTAAGATAGATTATCAATTTTTAGTTTATTGAAATCTACTACTTTTCCACTATTTTGATCTTCTTCTGGCATATTCATCAGCTCTAAAAATCTTTTACCACTAGCCATAGTTTGACTAAGTGTAGAAGCTAAGTTACCCATATACAAAATAGGGATAAACGATACGATAAACATAGCCACTAAAGCAAGGATCATATTAGGTCTATCTAATGAAGTAGTAGCGAAATAAATAAATGCCAATACTCCAAAATTATATGTAACAACATTAAGTGCATTTAAATCAATTAAAAATTTATTTTTCACATAAGAGCTACGAGTTAACTCCTCTGTTTCATCAATAATTGCTTGTTTTGCTTCTCTTACTTTATTATATTGTAAAGTTTCAAAGATTCCATAGGCTTGTTCTGAAGAATTATTATTTACCTTTGTAAGCTTTCTTCTGTATTTTTCTCCGACTAATTGACCTCTATTTTTAAAGCTTAGCGGATAAACAAGTCCAATAATAATATAGACAGCTAATGCGATAAAAGCAAGCTTGAAGCTAAAGAACATTAAGAATATAGTTACGGCTAAACTTTGAACGATATAAATCATAAATGGAGTAATTGTATGAGCGTAGAAAACCTCTAATAATTCAATATCGGTAGTAATAATAGTCATATAATCTCCAGAAGTGTTTCGCGTGAAACTATCGATAGAAATCTTCTTAAATTTGTTTAGCACTTTAACTCTTAGTGTATGCAACACCTTAAATGCTACATAGTGATTTAATAATTGTTCAGTATAACTAAATAATCCTTTTAAAATAGCTAATGCAAAAATTATGAAAAATAATATTACTGCAATAGTAGTTATTTTTGTTAAAAAGAATAATGCTAGGAAGTAGGTAAATACTACAAGTGTTAGGTGTCCTAAACTACCAAATAGCGTTGCGCGAAGTAGAGGACGTTTAAAGTCTTTAGCGATTGCTAAAAGTTGTTTTAATTCTTTTAAAGAAGTCATTATTCTACCTCCTTAGCTGAAAATTTTGATTTTAGTTCTTGTTGATCATTAAATAATCGTTTGTAAAGTGAAGGCGAGTCTAGTAATTCATTATGCGTACCTTCTTCGATTATTTTTTTATCTTTAAGAACATAAATGTTATCAGAGTTTGTAATTGTTTCTAAGTCATGAGAGATTATAATAATAATTTTTCCTTCTTTAATTGAATCAAAAGCAGAAAGGACGATATTTTTACTATAGTCATCTATATTAGAAACAGCTTCATCTAGTATGTAAATATAGCTATCTTTTTAGAATAGCTTTTTGCGGCAAGTAGACGTTGTTTTTTTGACCACCAGAAAGATTACCCGCCCCAGCAGTAAGCTCATAGTCTAAAACCACCATTTTTTTAATTACAAAAATCTTTTAGATTCACTTTTTCTAATGCATTAAACATATCATCTTCTGTGGTATATTTACTTACAGTTAAGTGATCGCGGATAGTTCCTTTTACTAAGTAGCTATCATTTGTAATAAGTGTTGTAATTTTTAACATTTCATCAGTAGGGATTGCATCAATATCATAAGTATCGTATTTAATATTCCCTGAATAATTAGAGTATAAACCAAGGATAAGTTTAACAAGTGTAGATTTTCCGCTACCACTTTCTCCAACAAAAGCTGTTTTAGTACCTGGTTTAATTATCATATTTATATCTTCCAATGTAGTATTATCTCCATAAGAGAATCCAACATTGCTTAATACAATATTTTTTCCAGGCGTTAGGGTAATATCATTATTTTTTTCTTGTTCAGGATAGTCAAGAAGTTTATAGATATTATCTAATTCCACATTACCTTTCATAGAAATATGGAATAGTCCACCTAATGCACGAAGTGGTTTAAAACACTCTAATGATGCCACGATAACAAAGATAATAAGTTTATTATCTTTAACGATAAATATCGCAATAATTGATAAGACAAAAATTGAAATATAAGTAATAGCATCCATTACATTAATTGAATTTAACTGATGGCGTAAAAAGAGCCATAGTTGATTTTTCTATATTTAGAACTACGTGTATCCACATCTCCAGCTACGCTATCTTCTTTACCATAGATTTTTAGCAGTTGTAAAAACCTGCTAGTCTATCATAGAAAACCTCTGAAAGGTTTAAGAAATCACTGAAGTTTTGCTTATTTGCTTTTTTTAGATTTTTTTAATAATAATCATAATAGAAATAGGAATCAGTGGATAAAGAAGTAACATCGCTACAAATAGTAGAATATGTATTTTTCCATAGATTACAAATGAACTAAGTACTATTAATAGTGTTGCGAACATTTGCGGTACAAATTTATTAAAGTAAAACTCTATATTAACAATAGAAGATGAGTTCATCACAAGAAGACTCCCGGTATTAACCGCCTCAGTATAGTTAAGAGAAAGACGTTCTACTTTATTATAAATTTCTTGACGTAAAGTATTTCTCACTTGCTTAGAAATTTTATGGCTAAAGAAATTATCTCCAGTAGTTGCAAGGTAATAAAGAACAAAACTTAGCGCAGTTCGTAGTGTAAAAATTAGTATATAACTAATAGGATATTCACCACTCAGCAGGGTAAATAGGAAGTCTACGAAGTTATATATGAAAAATAGCGAACACCAGAATGCGACTAGTTTGCAGAATGCAACGAGATAAACTTCTTTTTTGATATTAAAGAGAGCCAGAGCTCTACCGTCAATTTTCATATTGCCTCCTTAAATAAGTTAGTTTATGATTGAAAACAACAACTAGATGAGGTAATATAACATTAAAGAGTAAGTATAGTTCACCTGTTGATATTAACTATCAATTATATCTTATTTATTATACTATATTGTGCAAATAAATGAAATAGTAAACGGAAATATTACGAAAATGTTCAAAAAAATCTATGTTTTGTAGATAAATAACAAAAGTCAAAAAAGGTAAAAAATATAAGTTATATTTTAAGTAGCTAAAATATAATATAGGAACATTAATAGATTAGGAGGAATTTATTAAGATGAAAGTTATAAACAAATTATGGAATAAATTTCTTGGTTATTTAGAGGATAAAAAGATTTATAGAACATATGACGGCGCATTATTCGCTGGTGTATGTAGTGGAATTAGTAAAAGATTTGGAATAAGTTTAAGTTTAGTAAGAGTATTATTTTTATTAACAGGAATAGCTTTTATCGGTAGTCCATTAATACTGTACTTCTTGCTAGTAATAGTAATGCCGGTAGAACCAAGAAAACAAAGATATAGAAAACCAAGTTATATAGATGTAAGAGCTTGGGAGAAATAAATAATTGTTTCTAAATAAAAGAAACGTAAAAAAATAAAAACAGGATTGACTAAAAAAATCAGTCCTGTTTTTTTCTATGAGCTAGTTATTTTTGTATAAAAAAATATGTAAAAAAATTAACTAAGTTGAAAATCAATGAATTCAATATATCAAAGAATCCAGCAAAAAAATTAAGATAATCAAATAAATAAATAAAGATGTACTAGAAGCAAGGTTTTATTTAGAACATAAAATATTGCCAAAAGAAGGTGGAGTAGGAAATTATAACTAATTATGTGTAAAAGTGTATAGAGGAAGATTGTTTGCGATTTTTATTGAGGGGGAAAAGTATGTAATAGGATTTGAGCATCAGTATGGTTATATGAGATTAGGGGATGGAAAACTTGCTATAATAAAAGAGTTAAGAGAGAAATCTTTACAGTTTTCTGGGGTAGAAGAGGAGTTTAAATAACTATTATTCAAAAGAAAGAGGGAGTTAATCTATTAGGTGATAAGGGGAATTGTGTGAATAAAAAGATTGTTTTTTAAATGAGGAGTAAAACTTCTTGATTTTTAGTGCAGAAGAACAATGAGGGGAATATAAGGGAGAATTAAAATATATGTTAATGAACTCTAGTGTGAGAGAAATACAATATACATAATCTAAAAATAGGTTGTACCAAGAAGAGGGGGTTCCTAAAAATTTTAAAGTAAAAGCTATGTTAGGGTATTATACACACAACACAACCCAAAAAACATAAACCTATCCGTATATTTAATACATCAGCTAGCTCTAATAAAAGTGAAGAAGTGAAAAACTACTATATTGAAGTTATTAACATAACATATTAAATAAAAAAACAAAACAAAACAAAAAAACTTAATACAAAAATTATCTTTCCCTAACCTAATCAAACAAACAAACAAGTAAAGACATAATAAGTAAATGAAATAAAAAAATATACGTTAAATTAATAAATCCCGAATTACAGTTTATTTAAATAAGAATAAAACACCCATAACCTTAATAAATACAAAGTTATTCATATTATAAAACGCTTGCAAAAAAAACGAGAGGAATTTGATAAAAATTAATTAGCAGTACTTTTTTAAATAAAAAGAAAAATATTATTAAAGTTAAGGAAGGTGTTTAAATGTTATTCAATAAAAGTAATACTGTACAAAAAAATTGGCGCATGGTAAAAAAAGGGAAATTTATAGCTTTTGGTTGTTCTTTATTTTTTGCCACTGGATTGGCGTTGGCGTCTCCAGCTCAAGCGACTGATAAAGTAGTAGAACCAAAATCTACAGTTACGTCAGGAGATGCTTCAACTCCGAACTCCACGGCTACAGGAGGGACAACAGTTTCTAAAGTAACTGAAGTTCCAAAAGAAGGTGTAGTTTCGGAAAAAAATGCTATTTCAGAAAAAAAACCTGTTTTAGAGAAAAAGGACACTGCAGAGAAAGTTGAAACTTCTGAAAAGGATCAGGAACAGAAAAAAGCTAAGGTAAACAAAGCTCACTTAGAAAGTGGCTTACAACAAGCTAAAGCTCAAAGTCTAGAAGGGAAAACTTCTACGTCTATTGAGAATTTAGAGAAAGCTATACAAGAAGCTCAATTGTTACTTGCTAAAGAAAATGTTACACAACAAGAAATAGATGGTAGTGTAAATAGTCTGACTAACGCAATTAATAATTTAAAAAATGAAACAAAAGTAGAAAGTATTGCTGACAAAGATAGATTGAGTGAAAAAGAAAATAATAAAAAAGAAACTTCTGAGAATAGTAAGAAATCAACTGAAATCAGTGATCCGAAAGCAGCTGTAAAAAAAGAAGTTTCAGTGGAAGGCACTATAAAACCAACTGCTAAAAAAGCAGCAGTAATAGAAAGTAGTACGAAGCCGATTAAAGATGAAGTAGCAACGAAAGAAAAAAGTGCTATTCCAGCAACAAATAAACCATTCTCATCAAACGAGAATACAAGTCCATCTGTGGTTAATGAAAAACCAGTAACAACAAGAGTTAGAAGTAGACGTGCTTTATCGCCAGGTCAAGAACGTTCGATGGAAGGAAGAGATATTAAATATGTTTACCAAAATCGAACTGCTCAAGTAAACAGTGGGACTCCAACTCAACGTGCTAAGATTGAATACAGACAGTTGGACGACTATGAGGTAGTCAATGGGAAGACAGTCGCAACTGATCCATCTGGTCAAGGTCGCCCAGTATTAGAGTGGACTGTAACCTTTAACGAGGCTCAGTACGATAAGATGGGAGGATACTACTATTTCACAATTCCAAAGAATGTATCTGACCCTTATAATGTTGTGACAGATTATGATGGTGCTTACGTAGATCGCGATGGCTGGAAGGATGCAAATAAAGAATCAGGTGCTGGTTCAGCAAATAAAGAAGGTGTTCAGTATGTTGACGCAGGAAATAAGCTTGAAATGCGTGTCAAAAATACTGTCGGAAAAGATTACAATAATGTAGATGGTCTTAGCGGTGTTATGGGGGATACAAAAAAGGTATATGTCCTCCAATTATCTAATAGTTCTAGCGCTCGCAAGTTTACTATTAAGTACCGTACAGTAGTTGAAGACTCATCACAAGCCATTTCTTATATTGCTGGAGTTGAATCCAAGACAGGGCTACCAAGGAATAACTGGTATGCTATCTCAGGTAAGTACGACAAGCACTTGGTTAGTCAGGTTGATGCACCAAGTGTGACTCCAAACTTGACGAACACTTCTATCAATGTTCCTGTTCAGACAGTGGCGTCGACTTCAAGCACTCTTTCAGGGACAGGGCTTCCAGGGGCAACTATCAAACTTTATATCGATGGTCAGGAGCAAACATCGGTAACGTCACTGTTGACAGTAGTGGTAACTGGACTACAGGTGAGCTTCCAACAGCTCTTAACAACAACCAAGGTGATGGTGCAACCATCAAACCACGTCAAACAGTACAGGTAAGCCAAGTAGTTAACGGTGAAGAAAGTAGCCGTCGTACAGTACCAGTATCTGTCGGTGTGACTACTGTTGAACCTTCAAGCTTGACTACTAACCAAGATGCAGTTGTAGCAGGACAAAAAGAGGTTACTCTTAAGGTTCCTCACGATGCAGGAATTGCCTACTTGCGTTATACAAATACTGCAGGTCAAACAGTTGAGATCCCAGTCAAACGTGACAATGCCTCATCTGCATGGACATCACAAAAATCAGAAGCAGCAACTGTCAAATCAGTTGAGAACGGTAAGTTCCAAGATACGATCGTCCTTACGATGGCTGATAAGATTGCAGGTACAGAAGTATCATCTATCTCGAACGTGGTTGAAGGTGGTTTTTCAAGTGTGGCTGGATGGCAACCGCGCTCAGTAGAAAACCAAGCTCCAACTATTGCATCAGCAGTTGAAGGAAACAAAAAAACTGTTCAACAAGGTGCTCAACTGGATCTTGCTTCTCTTGTGACAGTAGCAGATAAAGAAGATGATGCCCAAGCAACACTAGGTGATGAGGTTCATGCTGAAGTTGTCTCAGTAAATGGGAACACAGCAACTAAGACCGTTGATACAAATACCCCGGGTACTTACGCAGTTAAGTATAAAGCTGTTGATAGCCAAGGTAAAACGTCAGATGAGATTGAAGTTGCTGTAGTTGTAAATGCTGCACGTCAAAACGAGGCTCCAACAGTAGAGATTCCTTACTCTAATAAAGATACTAAAGAAGTTTATGTATATGGTGGGGAAGAAAACTCGTTTGATATCAAATTCAAAGATGATAGTGGAAAAATTGCAAGTGCTACTGTAAAACAAGGGGGTAATAGAGAGTTTAGTTCTGTTACTGGCGAAGCGGATACCATCAATACTCAATTCGGATTTAAAGCAAATGTTATCAATGCTGAAACACCAGCAACGGCAGAAGCGCCAGCAGTTATTACTTATAGAGGTACTCCAGCACCAGAAGGGAAATTTACACAAGACGACTTAAATGCTGCCACTAGAGGTGAAAACCCACAAGGTGTAGCTTTAGGTTGGCGTTATGCAACTGCAACTGATACAGATGGTGCCCTTATTGAGAATAAAGCTGTGGGTAGCTCAGTAGCAACTGATCCAGGGGCATTCCGTGTTATGCTTAAGGGACAAACTCAAAAATATGATATTGCAACTCCAACTGAAAAAGTTACTGTAGCAGATCCAGCTAATGTAACAGAAGCTGAGCTAGCTAAAATCAAAGAGAAACTTCAACTTGAGTACTCTAAAAATAACGATGATGCTAACTTAGCAGACAAAAAAGGTCAAGCTGTAGCTGATAAAGATGCTAAGATTAAATCAATCGAAAAAGATGCTGATGGAAATCTTGTTGTAACCTATAAAGATGGTTCTCAAGATAAAAAGCTATTGTCAGAATTTGTAACTAAAGACACAACAGCACCAGCTAAACCAGTTGTAAACACAGACCTTACAGGTAAAGCAGGAACTAAGACACCAGTTGAAGTGAGTGCAGAACCAGGATCAACAGTTGAGTTGTTCGATAAAGACGGCAACAAGATTGGTGAAGGTGTGGCTAATGACGAAGGTAAAGCAAGCATCACACCAACAGTAGATATTCCAGAAGGAGCTGTATCAGCGAAAGCAACAGACAAAGCTGGAAACACATCAGAAGCAAGTGATCCTAAAGTAGCAACAGACACAACAGCACCAGCTAAACCAGTTGTAAACACAGACCTTACAGGTAAAGCAGGAACTAAGACACCAGTTGAAGTGAGTGCAGAACCAGGATCAACAGTTGAGTTGTTCGATAAAGACGGCAACAAGATTGGTGAAGGTGTGGCTAATGACGAAGGTAAAGCAAGCATCACACCAACAGTAGATATTCCAGAAGGAGCTGTATCAGCGAAAGCAACAGACAAAGCTGGAAACACATCAGAAGCAAGTGATCCTAAAGTAGCAACAGACACAACAGCACCAGCTAAACCAGTTGTAAACACAGACCTTACAGGTAAAGCAGGAACTAAGACACCAGTTGAAGTGAGTGCAGAACCAGGATCAACAGTTGAGTTGTTCGATAAAGACGGCAACAAGATTGGTGAAGGTGTGGCTAATGACGAAGGTAAAGCAAGCATCACACCAACAGTAGATATTCCAGAAGGAGCTGTATCAGCGAAAGCAACAGACAAAGCTGGAAACACATCAGAAGCAAGTGATCCTAAAGTAGCAACAGACACAACAGCACCAGCTAAAACCAGTTGTAAACACAGACCTTACAGGTAAAGCAGGAACTAAGACACCAGTTGAAGTGAGTGCAGAACCAGGATCAACAGTTGAGTTGTTCGATAAAGACGGCAACAAGATTGGTGAAGGTGTGGCTAATGACGAAGGTAAAGCAAGCATCACACCAACAGTAGATATTCCAGAAGGAGCTGTATCAGCGAAAGCAACAGACAAAGCTGGAAACACATCAGAAGCAAGTGATCCTAAAGTAGCAACAGACACAACAGCACCAGCTAAACCAGTTGTAAACACAGACCTTACAGGTAAAGCAGGAACTAAGACACCAGTTGAAGTGAGTGCAGAACCAGGATCAACAGTTGAGTTGTTCGATAAAGACGGCAACAAGATTGGTGAAGGTGTGGCTAATGACGAAGGTAAAGCAAGCATCACACCAACAGTAGATATTCCAGAAGGAGCTGTATCAGCGAAAGCAACAGACAAAGCTGGAAACACATCAGAAGCAAGTGATCCTAAAGTAGCAACAGACACAACAGCACCAGCTAAACCAGTTGTAAACACAGACCTTACAGGTAAAGCAGGAACTAAGACACCAGTTGAAGTGAGTGCAGAACCAGGATCAACAGTTGAGTTGTTCGATAAAGACGGCAACAAGATTGGTGAAGGTGTGGCTAATGACGAAGGTAAAGCAAGCATCACACCAACAGTAGATATTCCAGAAGGAGCTGTATCAGCGAAAGCAACAGACAAAGCTGGAAACACATCAGAAGCAAGTGATCCTAAAGTAGCAACAGACACAACAGCACCAGCTAAAACCAGTTGTAAACACAGACCTTACAGGTAAAGCAGGAACTAAGACACCAGTTGAAGTGAGTGCAGAACCAGGATCAACAGTTGAGTTGTTCGATAAAGACGGCAACAAGATTGGTGAAGGTGTGGCTAATGACGAAGGTAAAAGCAAGCATCACACCAACAGTAGATATTCCAGAAGGAGCTGTATCAGCGAAAGCAACAGACAAAGCTGGAAACACATCAGAAGCAAGTGATCCTAAAGTAGCAACAGACACAACAGCACCAGCTAAACCAGTTGTAAACACAGACCTTACAGGTAAAGCAGGAACTAAGACACCAGTTGAAGTGAGTGCAGAACCAGGATCAACAGTTGAGTTGTTCGATAAAGACGGCAACAAGATTGGTGAAGGTGTGGCTAATGACGAAGGTAAAGCAAGCATCACACCAACAGTAGATATTCCAGAAGGAGCTGTATCAGCGAAAGCAACAGACAAAGCTGGAAACACATCAGAAGCAAGTGATCCTAAAGTAGCAACAGACACAACAGCACCAGCTAAACCAGTTGTAAACACAGACCTTACAGGTAAAGCAGGAACTAAGACACCAGTTGAAGTGAGTGCAGAACCAGGATCAACAGTTGAGTTGTTCGATAAAGACGGCAACAAGATTGGTGAAGGTGTGGCTAATGACGAAGGTAAAGCAAGCATCACACCAACAGTAGATATTCCAGAAGGAGCTGTATCAGCGAAAGCAACAGACAAAGCTGGAAACACATCAGAAGCAAGTGATCCTAAAGTAGCAACAGACACAACAGCACCAGCTAAACCAGTTGTAAACACAGACCTTACAGGTAAAGCAGGAACTAAGACACCAGTTGAAGTGAGTGCAGAACCAGGATCAACAGTTGAGTTGTTCGATAAAGACGGCAACAAGATTGGTGAAGGTGTGGCTAATGACGAAGGTAAAGCAAGCATCACACCAACAGTAGATATTCCAGAAGGAGCTGTATCAGCGAAAGCAACAGACAAAGCTGGAAACACATCAGAAGCAAGTGATCCTAAAGTAGCAACAGACACAACAGCACCAGCTAAACCAGTTGTAAACACAGACCTTACAGGTAAAGCAGGAACTAAGACACCAGTTGAAGTGAGTGCAGAACCAGGATCAACAGTTGAGTTGTTCGATAAAGACGGCAACAAGATTGGTGAAGGTGTGGCTAATGACGAAGGTAAAGCAAGCATCACACCAACAGTAGATATTCCAGAAGGAGCTGTATCAGCGAAAGCAACAGACAAAGCTGGAAACACATCAGAAGCAAGTGATCCTAAAGTAGCAACAGACACAACAGCACCAGCTAAACCAGTTGTAAACACAGACCTTACAGGTAAAGCAGGAACTAAGACACCAGTTGAAGTGAGTGCAGAACCAGGATCAACAGTTGAGTTGTTCGATAAAGACGGCAACAAGATTGGTGAAGGTGTGGCTAATGACGAAGGTAAAGCAAGCATCACACCAACAGTAGATATTCCAGAAGGAGCTGTATCAGCGAAAGCAACAGACAAAGCTGGAAACACATCAGAAGCAAGTGATCCTAAAGTAGCAACAGACACAACAGCACCAGCTAAACCAGTTGTAAAACACAGACCTTACAGGTAAAGCAGGAACTAAGACACCAGTTGAAGTGAGTGCAGAACCAGGATCAACAGTTGAGTTGTTCGATAAAGACGGCAACAAGATTGGTGAAGGTGTGGCTAATGACGAAGGTAAAAGCAAGCATCACACCAACAGTAGATATTCCAGAAGGAGCTGTATCAGCGAAAGCAACAGACAAAGCTGGAAACACATCAGAAGCAAGTGATCCTAAAGTAGCAACAGACACAACAGCACCAGCTAAACCAGTTGTAAACACAGACCTTACAGGTAAAGCAGGAACTAAGACACCAGTTGAAGTGAGTGCAGAACCAGGATCAACAGTTGAGTTGTTCGATAAAGACGGCAACAAGATTGGTGAAGGTGTGGCTAATGACGAAGGTAAAGCAAGCATCACACCAACAGTAGATATTCCAGAAGGAGCTGTATCAGCGAAAGCAACAGACAAAGCTGGAAACACATCAGAAGCAAGTGATCCTAAAGTAGCAACAGACACAACAGCACCAGCTAAACCAGTTGTAAACACAGACCTTACAGGTAAAAGCAGGAACTAAGACACCAGTTGAAGTGAGTGCAGAACCAGGATCAACAGTTGAGTTGTTCGATAAAGACGGCAACAAGATTGGTGAAGGTGTGGCTAATGACGAAGGTAAAGCAAGCATCACACCAACAGTAGATATTCCAGAAGGAGCTGTATCAGCGAAAGCAACAGACAAAGCTGGAAACACATCAGAAGCAAGTGATCCTAAAGTAGCAACAGACACAACAGCACCAGCTAAACCAGTTGTAAACACAGACCTTACAGGTAAAGCAGGAACTAAGACACCAGTTGAAGTGAGTGCAGAACCAGGATCAACAGTTGAGTTGTTCGATAAAGACGGCAACAAGATTGGTGAAGGTGTGGCTAATGACGAAGGTAAAGCAAGCATCACACCAACAGTAGATATTCCAGAAGGAGCTGTATCAGCGAAAGCAACAGACAAAGCTGGAAACACATCAGAAGCAAGTGATCCTAAAGTAGCAACAGACACAACAGCACCAGCTAAACCAGTTGTAAAACACAGACCTTACAGGTAAAGCAGGAACTAAGACACCAGTTGAAGTGAGTGCAGAACCAGGATCAACAGTTGAGTTGTTCGATAAAGACGGCAACAAGATTGGTGAAGGTGTGGCTAATGACGAAGGTAAAGCAAGCATCACACCAACAGTAGATATTCCAGAAGGAGCTGTATCAGCGAAAGCAACAGACAAAGCTGGAAACACATCAGAAGCAAGTGATCCTAAAGTAGCAACAGACACAACAGCACCAGCTAAACCAGTTGTAAAACACAGACCTTACAGGTAAAGCAGGAACTAAGACACCAGTTGAAGTGAGTGCAGAACCAGGATCAACAGTTGAGTTGTTCGATAAAGACGGCAACAAGATTGGTGAAGGTGTGGCTAATGACGAAGGTAAAGCAAGCATCACACCAACAGTAGATATTCCAGAAGGAGCTGTATCAGCGAAAGCAACAGACAAAGCTGGAAACACATCAGAAGCAAGTGATCCTAAAGTAGCAACAGACACAACAGCACCAGCTAAACCAGTTGTAAACACAGACCTTACAGGTAAAGCAGGAACTAAGACACCAGTTGAAGTGAGTGCAGAACCAGGATCAACAGTTGAGTTGTTCGATAAAGACGGCAACAAGATTGGTGAAGGTGTGGCTAATGACGAAGGTAAAGCAAGCATCACACCAACAGTAGATATTCCAGAAGGAGCTGTATCAGCGAAAGCAACAGACAAAGCTGGAAACACATCAGAAGCAAGTGATCCTAAAGTAGCAACAGACACAACAGCACCAGCTAAACCAGTTGTAAACACAGACCTTACAGGTAAAGCAGGAACTAAGACACCAGTTGAAGTGAGTGCAGAACCAGGATCAACAGTTGAGTTGTTCGATAAAGACGGCAACAAGATTGGTGAAGGTGTGGCTAATGACGAAGGTAAAGCAAGCATCACACCAACAGTAGATATTCCAGAAGGAGCTGTATCAGCGAAAGCAACAGACAAAGCTGGAAACACATCAGAAGCAAGTGATCCTAAAGTAGCAACAGACACAACAGCACCAGCTAAAACCAGTTGTAAACACAGACCTTACAGGTAAAGCAGGAACTAAGACACCAGTTGAAGTGAGTGCAGAACCGAGATCAACAGTTGAGTTGTTCGATAAAGACGGCAACAAGATTGGTGAAGGTGTGGCTAATGACGAAGGTAAAGCAAGCATCACACCAACAGTAGATATTCCAGAAGGAGCTGTATCAGCGAAAGCAACAGACAAAGCTGGAAACACATCAGAAGCAAGTGATCCTAAAGTAGCAACAGACACAACAGCACCAGCTAAAACCAGTTGTAAACACAGACCTTACAGGTAAAGCAGGAACTAAGACACCAGTTGAAGTGAGTGCAGAACCAGGATCAACAGTTGAGTTGTTCGATAAAGACGGCAACAAGATTGGTGAAGGTGTGGCTAATGACGAAGGTAAAGCAAGCATCACACCAACAGTAGATATTCCAGAAGGAGCTGTATCAGCGAAAGCAACAGACAAAGCTGGAAACACATCAGAAGCAAGTGATCCTAAAGTAGCAACAGACACAACAGCACCAGCTAAACCAGTTGTAAACACAGACCTTACAGGTAAAGCAGGAACTAAGACACCAGTTGAAGTGAGTGCAGAACCAGGATCAACAGTTGAGTTGTTCGATAAAGACGGCAACAAGATTGGTGAAGGTGTGGCTAATGACGAAGGTAAAGCAAGCATCACACCAACAGTAGATATTCCAGAAGGAGCTGTATCAGCGAAAGCAACAGACAAAGCTGGAAACACATCAGAAGCAAGTGATCCTAAAGTAGCAACAGACACAACAGCACCAGCTAAAACCAGTTGTAAACACAGACCTTACAGGTAAAGCAGGAACTAAGACACCAGTTGAAGTGAGTGCAGAACCGAGATCAACAGTTGAGTTGTTCGATAAAGACGGCAACAAGATTGGTGAAGGTGTGGCTAATGACGAAGGTAAAGCAAGCATCACACCAACAGTAGATATTCCAGAAGGAGCTGTATCAGCGAAAGCAACAGACAAAGCTGGAAACACATCAGAAGCAAGTGATCCTAAAGTAGCAACAGACACAACAGCACCAGCTAAACCAGTTGTAAACACAGACCTTACAGGTAAAGCAGGAACTAAGACACCAGTTGAAGTGAGTGCAGAACCAGGATCAACAGTTGAGTTGTTCGATAAAGACGGCAACAAGATTGGTGAAGGTGTGGCTAATGACGAAGGTAAAGCAAGCATCACACCAACAGTAGATATTCCAGAAGGAGCTGTATCAGCGAAAGCAACAGACAAAAGCTGGAAACACATCAGAAGCAAGTGATCCTAAAGTAGCAACAGACACAACAGCACCAGCTAAACCAGTTGTAAACACAGACCTTACAGGTAAAGCAGGAACTAAGACACCAGTTGAAGTGAGTGCAGAACCAGGATCAACAGTTGAGTTGTTCGATAAAGACGGCAACAAGATTGGTGAAGGTGTGGCTAATGACGAAGGTAAAGCAAGCATCACACCAACAGTAGATATTCCAGAAGGAGCTGTATCAGCGAAAGCAACAGACAAAGCTGGAAACACATCAGAAGCAAGTGATCCTAAAGTAGCAACAGACACAACAGCACCAGCTAAAACCAGTTGTAAACACAGACCTTACAGGTAAAGCAGGAACTAAGACACCAGTTGAAGTGAGTGCAGAACCGAGGATCAACAGTTGAGTTGTTCGATAAAGACGGCAACAAGATTGGTGAAGGTGTGGCTAATGACGAAGGTAAAGCAAGCATCACACCAACAGTAGATATTCCAGAAGGAGCTGTATCAGCGAAAGCAACAGACAAAGCTGGAAACACATCAGAAGCAAGTGATCCTAAAGTAGCAACAGACACAACAGCACCAGCTAAACCAGTTGTAAACACAGACCTTACAGGTAAAGCAGGAACTAAGACACCAGTTGAAGTGAGTGCAGAACCAGGATCAACAGTTGAGTTGTTCGATAAAGACGGCAACAAGATTGGTGAAGGTGTGGCTAATGACGAAGGTAAAGCAAGCATCACACCAACAGTAGATATTCCAGAAGGAGCTGTATCAGCGAAAGCAACAGACAAAGCTGGAAACACATCAGAAGCAAGTGATCCTAAAGTAGCAACAGACACAACAGCACCAGCTAAACCAGTTGTAAACACAGACCTTACAGGTAAAGCAGGAACTAAGACACCAGTTGAAGTGAGTGCAGAACCAGGATCAACAGTTGAGTTGTTCGATAAAGACGGCAACAAGATTGGTGAAGGTGTGGCTAATGACGAAGGTAAAGCAAGCATCACACCAACAGTAGATATTCCAGAAGGAGCTGTATCAGCGAAAGCAACAGACAAAGCTGGAAACACATCAGAAGCAAGTGATCCAGCTAAGGTAACATCAGAAGATGCAGCAGGAATCAAAGAACCAGCTAAGACACCGGTAGAAGATCCAGCGAACTTAACACAAGCAGAAAAAGATGCAGTTAAGAAAGCAATAGAAGATGCGAACCCAGGAAAAGTTGCAAACGTAGAAGTAACACCAGATGGAACTGCGACAGTAACATTCAAAGACGGATCAGTAGCAACTCTAACACCGGACAAAACAGTAGCAAAAGCAAAAGATGCAGCAGGAATCAAAGAACCAGCTAAGACACCGGTAGAAGATCCAGCGAACTTAACACAAGCAGAAAAAGATGCAGTTAAGAAAGCAATAGAAGATGCGAACCCAGGAAAAGTTGCAAACGTAGAAGTAACACCAGATGGAACTGCGACAGTAACATTCAAAGACGGATCAGTAGCAACTCTAACACCGGACAAAAACAGTAGCAAAAAGCAAAAAGATGCAGCAGGAATCAAAGAACCAGCTAAGACACCGGTAGAAGATCCAGCGAACTTAACACAAGCAGAAAAAAAGATGCAGTTAAGAAAGCAATAGAAGATGCGAACCCAGGAAAAGTTGCAAACGTAGAAGTAACACCAGATGGAACTGCGACAGTAACATTCAAAAGACGGATCAGTAGCAACTCTAACACCGGACAAAAACAGTAGCAAAAAGCAAAAGATGCAGCAGGAATCAAAGAACCAGCTAAGACACCGGTAGAAGATCCAGCGAACTTAACACAAGCAGAAAAAAAGATGCAGTTAAGAAAGCAATAGAAGATGCGAACCCTAGGAAAAGTTGCAAACGTAGAAGTAACACCAGATGGAACTGCGACAGTAACATTCAAAGACGGATCAGTAGCAACTCTAACACCGGACAAAAACAGTAGCAAAAAGCAAAAAGATGCAGCAGGAATCAAAGAACCAGCTAAGACACCGGTAGAAGATCCAGCGAACTTAACACAAGCAGAAAAAAAGATGCAGTTAAGAAAGCAATAGAAGATGCGAACCCTAGGAAAAAGTTGCAAACGTAGAAGTAACACCAGATGGAACTGCGACAGTAACATTCAAAGACGGATCAGTAGCAACTCTAACACCGGACAAAACAGTAGCAAAAAGCAAAAAGATGCAGCAGGAATCAAAGAACCAGCTAAGACACCGGTAGAAGATCCAGCGAACTTAACACAAGCAGAAAAAGATGCAGTTAAGAAAGCAATAGAAGATGCGAACCTAGGAAAAAGTTGCAAACGTAGAAGTAACACCAGATGGAACTGCGACAGTAACATTCAAAAGACGGATCAGTAGCAACTCTAACACCGGACAAAAACAGTAGCAAAAAGCAAAAGATGCAGCAGGAATCAAAGAACCAGCTAAGACACCGGTAGAAGATCCAGCGAACTTAACACAAGCAGAAAAAAAGATGCAGTTAAGAAAGCAATAGAAGATGCGAACCCAGGAAAAAGTTGCAAACGTAGAAGTAACACCAGATGGAACTGCGACAGTAACATTCAAAAGACGGATCAGTAGCAACTCTAACACCGGACAAAACAGTAGCAAAAAGCAAAAAGATGCAGCAGGAATCAAAGAACCAGCTAAGACACCGGTAGAAGATCCAGCGAACTTAACACAAGCAGAAAAAGATGCAGTTAAGAAAGCAATAGAAGATGCGAACCCTAGGAAAAGTTGCAAAACGTAGAAGTAACACCAGATGGAACTGCGACAGTAACATTCAAAGACGGATCAGTAGCAACTCTAACACCGGACAAAAACAGTAGCAAAAAGCAAAAAGATGCAGCAGGAATCAAAGAACCAGCTAAGACACCGGTAGAAGATCCAGCGAACTTAACACAAGCAGAAAAAAAGATGCAGTTAAGAAAGCAATAGAAGATGCGAACCCAGGAAAAGTTGCAAACGTAGAAGTAACACCAGATGGAACTGCGACAGTAACATTCAAAGACGGATCAGTAGCAACTCTAACACCGGACAAAACAGTAGCAAAAAGCAAAAAGATGCAGCAGGAATCAAAGAACCAGCTAAGACACCGGTAGAAGATCCAGCGAACTTAACACAAGCAGAAAAAGATGCAGTTAAGAAAGCAATAGAAGATGCGAACCCTAGGAAAAGTTGCAAACGTAGAAGTAACACCAGATGGAACTGCGACAGTAACATTCAAAAGACGGATCAGTAGCAACTCTAACACCGGACAAAAACAGTAGCAAAAAGCAAAAAGATGCAGCAGGAATCAAAGAACCAGCTAAGACACCGGTAGAAGATTCAGCGAACTTAACACAAGCAGAAAAAAAGATGCAGTTAAGAAAGCAATAGAAGATGCGAACCCAGGAAAAGTTGCAAACGTAGAAGTAACACCAGATGGAACTGCGACAGTAACATTCAAAGACGGATCAGTAGCAACTCTAACACCGGACAAAACAGTAGCAAAAGCAAAAGATGCAGCAGGAATCAAAGAACCAGCTAAGACACCGGTAGAAGATCCAGCGAACTTAACACAAGCAGAAAAAGATGCAGTTAAGAAAGCAATAGAAGATGCGAACCCAGGAAAAGTTGCAAACGTAGAAGTAACACCAGATGGAACTGCGACAGTAACATTCAAAGACGGATCAGTAGCAACTCTAACACCGGACAAAACAGTAGCAAAAGCAAAAGATGCAGCAGGAATCAAAGAACCAGCTAAGACACCGGTAGAAGATCCAGCGAACTTAACACAAGCAGAAAAAGATGCAGTTAAGAAAGCAATAGAAGATGCGAACCCTAGGAAAAGTTGCAAACGTAGAAGTAACACCAGATGGAACTGCGACAGTAACATTCAAAGACGGATCAGTAGCAACTCTAACACCGGACAAAAACAGTAGCAAAAAGCAAAAAGATGCAGCAGGAATCAAAGAACCAGCTAAGACACCGGTAGAAGATCCAGCGAACTTAACACAAGCAGAAAAAAAGATGCAGTTAAGAAAGCAATAGAAGATGCGAACCCTAGGAAAAGTTGCAAACGTAGAAGTAACACCAGATGGAACTGCGACAGTAACATTCAAAGACGGATCAGTAGCAACTCTAACACCGGACAAAAACAGTAGCAAAAAGCAAAAAGATGCAGCAGGAATCAAAGAACCAGCTAAGACACCGGTAGAAGATCCAGCGAACTTAACACAAGCAGAAAAAAAGATGCAGTTAAGAAAGCAATAGAAGATGCGAACCCAGGAAAAGTTGCAAACGTAGAAGTAACACCAGATGGAACTGCGACAGTAACATTCAAAGACGGATCAGTAGCAACTCTAACACCGGACAAAACAGTAGCAAAAAGCAAAAAGATGCAGCAGGAATCAAAGAACCAGCTAAGACACCGGTAGAAGATTCAGCGAACTTAACACAAGCAGAAAAAGATGCAGTTAAGAAAGCAATAGAAGATGCGAACCCAGGAAAAGTTGCAAACGTAGAAGTAACACCAGATGGAACTGCGACAGTAACATTCAAAGACGGATCAGTAGCAACTCTAACACCGGACAAAACAGTAGCAAAAGCAAAAAGATGCAGCAGGAATCAAAGAACCAGCTAAGACACCGGTAGAAGATCCAGCGAACTTAACACAAGCAGAAAAAAAGATGCAGTTAAGAAAGCAATAGAAGATGCGAACCCTAGGAAAAAGTTGCAAACGTAGAAGTAACACCAGATGGAACTGCGACAGTAACATTCAAAGACGGATCAGTAGCAACTCTAACACCGGACAAAACAGTAGCAAAAGCAAAAGATGCAGCAGGAATCAAAGAACCAGCTAAGACACCGGTAGAAGATCCAGCGAACTTAACACAAGCAGAAAAAGATGCAGTTAAGAAAGCAATAGAAGATGCGAACCCAGGAAAAGTTGCAAACGTAGAAGTAACACCAGATGGAACTGCGACAGTAACATTCAAAGACGGATCAGTAGCAACTCTAACACCGGACAAAACAGTAGCAAAAGCAAAAGATGCAGCAGGAATCAAAGAACCAGCTAAGACACCGGATAAAGTAGTTTTAGGTGAAAAAGCTAAAGGTATTTTACCAAATACTGGATTAAATACTTCAGAAAGTGCATCATTAGGATTTAGTGCTTTACTTGCAGGTATTGCATTAGCAGTTAGAAAACGTAAAAAAGAAGAGTAGGATATACATATAATAGTTTCTCTAACTACAGAAAAACCTAGATAATGTACCGACCTCAAAAAGTTAGACGAAATATGCTAACGTTTTGGAGGTCGGTTTTTTATGGCTAAATAATAAAAAAGAAAAAAAGCTTAACTCCCCTAGATAAGGATATGAAGCCGCAATATATGCAGAAACTGGAAGATGGCCATCGAAAGATCCAGAAGAAAACAGTAGAAAGTTTATTCAAAAAAATCCGAAATTAAAACAAGAATTATTTTCAAAAGAAGAATAAGAAAAAGAAAGAATAGCGGAGAGAGAAATAGAGGAGGTTAGAAAAAATCCAGAAATCATCCTTAGAGAATCATGGAAAAAAAGAAATTTATTTTCCAAAGAAGAAATAGAGCGTTTAGAGGTACTTGTAAAAGAAAACATAAAAATTCATAAAATGAAAATAAGAAATCGATGTGGAAAAATTATAGCGGCAAGTGTAGTAGTACTTATATTCTTCAAGGGAGGATTATATGGTTATAATAAAATAACTAATAGAAACGCCTTTTGAAGAGATGTATAACTCATATTATAATATACTACCTCTTAGGACTGTGGATAATATGCCAGAAATAGAAACTATACCTAAAAAAATTAAAAAAATCAAGATGTTATATATTTAGTATATAAGGAAAATACTGATAAAAAAATAAAGTGAAGTTTTTCGCTAACAGAAAATAAAAATAGCTTTTATTTTATTCGGAACTTATTGAGGAAAAATGTATGGTTGGATATAACATATAGTTATAATGTTAGCGAAAAAAAATGAAAAAAATTATATTAGTTTCCGTGGGGAAAATGTTCCTACAGTAGATGATGAACAAAAAAACAAACAAAAGAATTCCTAGAAAAAAATATAATATCTCAAAAGAATATCTACAAGAAAAGTCTAATGAACTATTAGATACTGTATTGACAGACTGGAAGAACTATAGTGGTAGCTCATATTCAAAAGACAATATGGGAAGACTGACAATAGAGAAAGATGAGTTTTTAAGGTGATAAATTAAATATAGATGAAATAAGTTTGTGGCTTGAGTAAAGTTACAACCTTATTGTTATAATTACTCAATAATAGTATAATAAAGATAAATAATAAAAGTTTTTAAATAAGGGAGAAATAAGTTAGTTTAAGTATAACTAGGGTACTGTAAAAGGGGGATTGAAAAATGCAGGAAGTAGAAATAGAAACTTATAAACATCATGGAATATGGATAAGTGGTGATGAGTATAATATATTTTGGTTTAGAGGTAAAGAATATTTCAGTTATGATGCAACGGAAGAATTGGTAGAGAAATCAAGAAAATCAGATAAAGATGCATTAGAGGTAATGTTTTATTTAGAACATAAAAGATGGCCCGAAGAAGGCGAATTAGAAAACTACAATAAAACAGATGTTAAAACGTATGTAGGAGACGGATTTTTAATTTATGAAGAAAAAGGGAAGTATGAAATAGAAATAGAAAGAGATTGGGGAAAAGCACAACGTTATCCTATAACTAAAGAACTTAAAGAAAAAGCACTTAAATCCCCTAGAGGTGGATACGAAGTCGCAATATATGCAGAAACTGGAGGTTGGCCACCGAAAGATCCAGAAGAAAATAGAAGAGAGATTATTCGGAAACATCCAAAATTAATACTGATAAATCCTGAATTAAAACAAAAACTATTTTCCAAAGAAGAATATGAACACTTAGTAAAACTTGCAAAAGAAGAACAAGAAAAAGAAAAAATAGCGGAGAGAGAAAGAGAGGAAGTTAGAAAAAATCCGGAAATCATCCTTAGAGCATCAGAGAAAAAAAGAAATTTATTTTCTAAAGAAGAGATAGAGCGTTTAGAGGTACTCGCAAAAGAAAAATATGAAAAGAAAAAAAGAATACGACGTGGGATATTTATAGCGACAATAGTGATTTTGATAGGGAGCTTTTTTACTTATTTTAAAGTAAACAATAGAAATGCATTTCAAGAGATGTATAACTCATATTATCATTTATCCCCTTATAGGTCGGTAGAACATATGCCGCAATTAAACGAGCATTATAGACCAACAAAAACACTGTGGGACACACTTACACATTCATATTCTAATAAAGCAAGCTTGACATACAAAAATTTTGAAAAAAGTATAACCTTAGTAGAAGATGGTCAAATAGTATTGGAAAAGTATATTCCAATATCAGGAGAGGCAAGGATAGAAATATACTATTCATATGATATAAAGACCTATAAATTAACCAATTATGTAATTGCAAAAGAAGGGTCTAAAGAAGTACAAGTAGAAGAATTACTAGAAAAATACAATATCTCAAAAGGATACATAAAAGGAGTATCAGATAAATTGTTAGATAGTGTATTGACCGATTGGAAGAACTTTAGTGGTAGCCCATATTCAAAAGATAATATGGGAACAATAACAATTGAAAAAGATGAAATATTAAAATAACAAAAACAGGATTGACTAAAAATCAATCCTGTTTGTTCTATTTTATAGCGTTAATAAATCTTGAAGCTATTTCTTTTGGACGAGTAATAGCTCCACCTACAACTACACTAAATGCTCCAGCATCATAAGCTGCTTTTGCATTTTCAGGGTAGTGGATTCTACCTTCTGCAATAATAGGTATTGAGATATTTTTTGATAAATCTGAAATAAGTTTTAAGTCAACTTCATCAGGTCTATTCGCAGTATTTTCTGTGTAACCACTTAGAGTAGTACCGACAAAATCCACACCTATTTTTCAGCGTTGATTCCTTCTTCTAATGTTGCGATATCAGCCATAAGAATAATATCAGGATATTTTTCTTTAATTTCTTTTACGAAATCATTTATTGTTGATCCGTCAAAACGTGGACGAAGTGTACAATCTAGAGCGATAATTTCACAACCTGTTTCTACTAGTTCATCAACTTCTTTCATAGTAGCTGTTATAAATTGTGACATACCTTCGTAGCTGCGTTTAATAATACCGATAATAGGTAAGTCTACTTGTTGTTGAATTTCTTTGATGTCACGTACTCCTTGGGCACGGATTCCTACTGCACCAGCTTCTTTAGCGGCTAAAGCCATAAGAGGCATAATACCACCTTTTTCTGTATATAGTGGTTCACCAGGAAGAGCTTGGCAAGAAACGATGATACCACCTTTAATTCGCTCTAAAATTTCATTTTTTTTGTTCATAACAAACTCCAATCTTAACACATTAATCTTTAATTGTTAGTGTATAGTATTTATAATTTATATATATTTTTACATATTCAAAAACCTTACCGTCTGCAAAGTATGTGAATCTATCAAATTCGAAGCAAGGTTCATTATCTTTAGCTATATATTTAGCAACTTTTTTCGGTGCATCTAACGTTACTTTCATAGTTTTTTTAGATTTTTCTTTGTGTATATCTATACGATATTTTTTTCTAATCATAGTTGCTAATTCTTTAAAGTTATCTAAGTCGTCTGTATTTATATCTGGTAAGTATTTTAATGGTATGTAGTTAGTTTGATGTGCCCAAACTACATTTCCAATATATTTTACACGAACTACTTTTAGTAGTTTTTGATTTTTGATTTTTAATTTGTCACAAAGTTCTTTATCTTGGATTATTTCCGCAGAGATAACTTTTGAGTGTTCATAAACTGACTCTTTAAAGTATTTATGGAAATTATTGTTTTCTGTGACATAAACTTTTTTATTAACTAATGTTTTATTAACGAAGCTACCTTTCCCTTGAACTCTGAAAATATATCCAGTAGTTTCTAGTTCGTTTAAGACACGAACAGCAGTAGTGCTACTAACGTTATAAATTTCTTTTATTTCACGTTCTGTATAAAGTTGTTCTCCCTCTTTAAACATTCCCGATTGTATCTTAAGATGATATCATCAATAATCTTTTCGTATTTTTTCAAAAATGGCACCTCCGTCTCAGTGTTATGAAGTAAAATATTATTTGATTATAAATTTAATGTGTTAACTTATTTTTATATTATCACTTAAAGTAATGTTTGTAAAGTTAAAACTGAAGAATTTAAATAAAAAGCAAAAAAGAACCGCAAAAGCGATTCTTTTAGGTTTTATATTATTTTTTCACAAATGGACTAATCGCTCCGTAAAGTGCTGCATCATTACCTAATGCAGCCGCTAGGAACTTAGTTTTGTTAATTTTAATTGGATGAAGTTCACGAACTTTTGCTTCTAATTTATTTAATAAATAGTCTCCTTGCGCAGATACAGCTCCACCAATAATTATGTATTTAGGATCTAAAATACATAATAGATTAACTATACCGCGAGCAACTTCATATAACCATTCATCAAGTACTTTAAGTGCAGTAGAGTCATCACGTTTACAAAGGTCAAAAAATTCAATAACGCTTAAACCTTCGTACATTTCAGCTTTAATTTTGCGGTCTAGAGCTATAGTAGATGCACGTTGTTCATATGTAGTGTCAGTATCCACATCATAAACAGATTGTCCGATTTCTCCTACACCAAAGTTTGAACCAAAAGGTAAGCTAGTTAAGTAATATGCTCCTCCAATACCTGTTCCTAAAGCCATGCAGAATACTTCATTAAGACCTTTAGCTCCACCTAACCATTGTTCCCCAAGTAACGCACAGTTAACATCGTTATCAGCGTAAACATCAATACCTAGACGATCTCCGAAATCTTTTTTAAAGTTTGTCCCTAAATAGTTTTTAATAGTTGGAGCAGAGCGGATAACTTCCATGTTTACGTTATCGATTACTCCGGCCGCAGAAATACCTGCGGCAGAAAAGTTATAGCTTTCGCGAATTTTGCTAGCGATTCTAAACAATTCATCTGTAATTTTTGTTGTTACATTGTCTGGTGTTTTACAAGTTTCATAGTGAATAATTTTATAGTTATCATCAATAACTGCAAACTTTATACTAGTACCACCGATATCTATTCCTAAAAACATATATATATATACCTACCTTATTATTTATTAAATTCATAAATTGGATAAAATCATCAACTTATGAAGATGCTGTCAACGTTATGTTATCATAAAAGAGTACTTTTGAAAATAGTTTGTAAGAAATTTCTTATAAGATTTTTTGAATAAGGTTTTATAACTTTATTATTAATGTTATAAGTTATATGTTATAATGATTTGGTAAGAAATAGTTGAGTAATAAAAAATTATATAGGAGAGCGGAATGGATAAAATAGTATTTTTAGAGCCGGTATTTTGCGAAAGGATTTGGGGAGGAAGAAACTTAGAAAGTTTTAACTTTGATATACCTGAAGGAAATATAGGAGAAGCGTGGGTTGTTGCGGCTCATGATAATGGTAGTTCAAAAATAGTTAACGGAGAACTAGCAGGCTTAACGTTAAAAGAAGCTTACTCTGAGAATCCACAACTATTTACAGAGAAAAAATATGATAAATATCCTTTATTAATTAAAATATTGGACGCAAGTGATAATTTATCGGTACAAGTTCACCCAGAAGATGATTATGCACGCGTTAATGAAAATGGAGAGTTAGGTAAGACAGAATGTTGGTACGTTCTTGACGCTAAAGAAGATTCAAAGCTCATATATGGGCATACCGCAAAAACAAAAGAAGAGTTTGATGCGGCTATTGATAATGAAGAGTGGGATAAGCTTTTTGTGGAAGAAGGTGTACAAAAAGGTGATTTATTCTATATTCCAGCAGGAACTTTACACGCTATTGGAGAAGGTATATTAATATATGAAGTACAACAAAACTCTGATACAACATACAGAGTATACGACTACGATCGTGTAGACAAAGATGGTAATAAACGCGAACTTCATATTGAAAAAACTAAAGATGTAACAAAAATTCCATTTAAAAAAGTAGCTACGACTAGAGAAGTAGAAAACAAAGAAGGGGCTACTATCACATACTTAGCTGACGAAAGATATTTCGCCGTGTATAAACTAGATGTTTCAGGAAAAGTAACATTAGAGAAAAATAAAACAGGAAACTTATTTACTGTACTAGAAGGTAGTGGAGTGGTAAGAGTAGGTGGAGATAGTTTCGATGTAAAAAAAGGAGATAGTTTTATCTTAACAACAGCTTGCGATACTTTTGAGCTAGAAGGTTCTATGTTCTTAATAGGTAGCTACGACAAATAATTACACAATAAATTAAAACACAAGAAATTTAAAAACTAGAATTAACTATAGTTTTTGAGTTTCTTTTTTTATTTTTAAATACATAATGTGTTAAATAAATAATAGTTATCTATACAAGTAAACTTAAAAAAATTTTTTTGTTGTTTTTCTCAAGTCGAACATAACAAAAACCTTTATTCATCAACGTTTGTAGAGGGTAAAATATTTTGTGTAATTTAAGCGTTTTCTATTGACAAAATAAAGAAAACGTTTTAAAATGAAAGTGTATTAAAATTTAATGTGTTAAATTATTTTTAAATAACGGAGGACAAAAAAATGAAAGATTTAAAAGGTATTTATTCAGCGTTACTTATTCCTTTTGATGAAAAAGGTGAAGTAAAAGAAGAGGGGTTACGCCAAGTAATTGAACACAATCTTAATGTTTGCGGAGTTGACGGTTTATACGTTAACGGAAGTAGTGGGGAAAACTTCCTACTAAACACAGCACAAAAAAAACAAATTTTCAAATTTGTTAAAGAAGTAGTTGGAGATAGAGCAAAACTTATTGCGCAAGTAGGTTCTTTAGACTTAAATGAAGCGGTAGAATTAGCAAAATACGCAACTGAATTAGGATATGATTCGTTATCTGCAGTTACACCATTCTACTATCCTTTATCATTTAAAGAAATCAAAGATTACTATGAAACAATTATCAATGCAACTGATAACAGCATGATTCTTTACTACATTCCAACTTTAACTGGGGTAAAAATCAGTTTAGAGCAATTCTCTGAATTACTAGATAATGAAAAAGTTATTGGTGTTAAATACACTGCAGCAGACTTCTATCAATTAGAAAGATTCAGAAGAAGATTCCCAGATAAATTAATTTGGTCTGGATTTGATGAAATGTTAGTTCAAGCTGCTATATCTGGAGTAGATGGAGCTATCGGTTCTACATATAACGTTAATGGTAAAACAAGCAAAAAAATCTTTGAACTTGCTAAAGAAGGTAAAGTAGAAGAAGCTTACGAATTACAACACAAAGCAAATGATGTAATTGAAAAAGTATTAGAACTTGGTTTATACCAAACATTAAAAGAAATCTTAAAAGTAAAAGGTATAGATGCAGGATATTGTAAAAAACCTATGAAAGTTTTCGATCCTGAAAAATTACCAGAAGTAGAAAAATTAGTTAAAGATTATAATCTTTAATAAAATTTAGGGAAAAGGAAAAGTGAAGGAAAAATAGTCGATTTGACTAAAAGCCACATTATAAAAAATTAATAAGTAGGAGGGATGTACCATGGAGAAGATAGGATTTGGTACGTTAAATAGTATAGTTTTAGTAATTTATCTACTAGCTATGTTAGGAGTAGGGGTTTACTTTACTAAAAAAGCTGGAGAAAGCACGGAGGCATTCTTCAAAGCAGGAGGAAGTATTCCTTCGTGGGCTGTAGGTTTCTCAATCTACGCTACAACATTATCAGCCATTACATTTATGGCAACACCGGAAAAAGCATTTAATGGTGACTGGACATATGCGGCAGGGAACTTAGCAATTATCGCGATTATTCCGATATTAATTTATTACTATGTTCCGTTCTTTAGAAAACTAAATGTAACAACAGCATATGAATATTTAGAAGAACGTTTTAACCCAAGTATGCGTGTAATCGGAAGTGTATTGTTCTCGTTATTCCATATTGGACGTATAGCGATTGTTGTTTACTTACCAACAGTTGCGATTACTTCGGTTTCAACTATTAACCCATATGTTGTTTGTGCAGCTATCGGAATACTTTGTGTTATCTATTCATTCTTAGGTGGTATGGAAGGAGTTATCTGGACAGATGTTATTCAAGGAATTATCTTATTAGGAGGAGCAATCTTAGTAATTATCCTTGGTGTATACCAAGTAGGTGGATTTGGAAATGTTGCACATGATGCATTAGCAAATGGAAAAATCGTAACATCAGCTAAATTCAACTGGTCATTTACAGCTTCAACTATTCCAATTATCTTTATTGGATCAATCTTTAATAACTTACAACAATATACTGCTTCACAAGACGTAGTACAACGTTATAGCACTACAGAGTCTATTAAAGAAACTAATAAATCAATCTGGACAAACGGATTATTAGCGTTTATCACTATTCCAATCTTCTACGGAATGGGAACAGTATTATATAGTTTTTATAAAGGTAGCAACGCTGTAACAAAATTACCAGACTTTATGAATGCGGAAGTAGTTGGTAAAGCAGCTAATACAACAGCTCTAGTACCTTACTTCATCTTAACAGCATTACCAGCTGGTGTTGCAGGATTAGTTATTGCGGCTATCTTAGCGGCAGCTCAATCAACAATTTCTTCAAGCTTAAACTCAATTTCAGCTTGTATCACTGTTGATATTAAACAACGTTTCTTTGGTAACAGTAAAGATGCAAAACAAGATGTATTGCTAGCTCGTGTAATAATTATTATTGCAGGTATCTTAGGAACAATCGCTGCATTATACTTTGTTAGAACTAACCAAAAAGAAACTTGGGACTTATTCTTAAAATACACAGGTCTATTAGGGGTACCTCTAGCAGGAACATTCGCGTTAGGTATCTTCACAAAACGCGCTAACGGAGCTGGAGCATTATTAGGACTTATCGTAGCAGGATTAGTTTGTTACTACATCCAAGACTACACAACTTATGCAAAACAAAGTCCATTTATCTTCTCAGGGTTCTCATTCTTAAGCTCACTATTTTTTGGATATATTTGTAGTTTCTTCTTCAAATCTACAAAAAATATCACTGGTCTAACTATCTATACAAAAGATCAAGAATATGTAAGAGAAGCAAAATAAAGTCAAACAACAAAAGAAGAGTAGAGTTACTAATTTGTAACTTTACTCTTTTTTTTTTTTTTTCGATTTTTAAATAGATGTATATACATGTTCAAAGTAAGGTTAATTTAGGGTGATTTTAGAGTTGAAGAATTTATTGAATGTATTAGAGACGTTAAATCTATTTTATTTATATTTTAAGTGAGTAATTTATGATGAAGGTTGGTGATTTCGTTCATTATCAGGATTAATATAGTATAATAATTTAGGTATAAATATTGATAATGACTAGAGAGTTGGTGGTATAAATAAAAGAATAGCGAGAGCGTTCATTAGATTATATTGCTGTATTTATTATATTATAATGAAACGCCATTTATAGTTAGGGTAGTAGATGAGGTTGAAAATAGTCTACATAAAAATGACATGTAGATGTATTTTCCAATAAAAGTAAGTATATTTGATTAAAAATAAAAAACCAAGAAAGGATGTAACTATGAAAGTTAATAAGAAAAAGTTATTTTTAGCAGTGTTAATGGCAAGTGGTTTATTTACTAGTCAACAAGCGTTAGCAAATGATACATCTCAAAAAAATATTGAAGCTAAGCTAAACAGCGCGCAGTGGAAAGGGCTAAAACCTTCTAGAACTGGTGGAGATAATATTGCGTTTGTAGATAAAGCATCGTTGAATAGTGATGAAGTAAAAGAAATTAAAACACTAGGTGAGAATGAAAAAGTAGATGGATGTACAGTTTATAAGCTAGTCTACGAAAAAAATTCGGTAGGAACTACTAACAGTACTAAAGAAAAAATTCAAAAAATCTTACCTAAAACAGGAGATGTTATTGGGTGGGGACACCTAGTGGGTGCTGGTATATTAGCTGGTTTAGCATTTTTCCTAATTAAAAATAAAAAAGGACGTAAATTCCTAGTTATCGCTTTAATCGGAGGGGGATCATTAGTTTATGCAATGCAAGATACAGGCGCATATTCAGGAACTGAAATAAAAGAAACTACTTTTATAGCGAGCGATCAAGAGTTAAAAACACCTGAGATAGACGGTTATCATTTTGTAGGTGTAATAAAATTAGAAGATGCATGTGTATTTAATACTTCATCAGATGAGACGCCTGCTGATAATCAGAAAGAAGAAAAACCAAAAACAGAAAAACCTAATAATAAAAAAGAAGAGCAGCCAAAAACAGAAAAACCTGACAACAAAAAAGAAGAGCAGCCAAAAACAGAAAAACCTGACAACAAAAAAGAAGAAAAACCAAAATCAGATAATCCTAAAACAAATAAAGAAGAACAAACAGTTAAACCCGCTGAAATACAGTTTAACTTCACAAAAGCTTACCATGGTGGAACACTAAAAGCAGGTCAATTCAAGTTTGAAATGCGTGATAGTAGTGGCAAAGTAGTTCAAACTGCAACTAACGATGAAAAAGGAAATATCTTATTCCAATCAATTAAGTTTAAAGATAATGAAGTAGGGACACATACGTATACTATAAGTGAAGTAAAAGGGACTGAAGAAAATACAGAATACGACAAAATGGTATCAACAGTAACTGTTACAGTAACTAAATCTGATGATAAGCTGGTCGCAAAAATAACGAAGATTGTTTCAGCTAATGGAATAGACGGAAAACTTAAGTCTACTAATGGACAAGCAGATACAGAGTTTAATAACAGTTATATTGAACCTATCACAGTAGCGCCATCAGATCATTTAGATGATTAATTATAAGTATAAGTTTTCGGTAATATAAAAAAGAGTTACATTTTTTTGTAACTCTTTTTTGTTTGTATTATTTAATTTTACTAATCTCTTCTTCAAGAGCGCTCTCTGTTAAAGCACCAGAGATTTGGTTTGAGATAGTTCCATCAGAGTTGATAAAAATATGTGTTGGGAATGAACGGATAGTGTAGTTTACTAAGAATCTGTCGTTCACATCAAATAGAACAGGGTATGTAACTCCAAGTTCTTGTGCTTTAGCAAGAATAGTAGCTTTATCCTTATCTTGAGGACTTTGATTTTTGAATACATCATCGCTAGGAGATGTTATTGATAAGAAAACAACATCCTCCTTATCTTTTAGTTTTTGATAAGCTTTTTCTAATTCAGGCATTTCTCTAACGCAAGGAGCACACCAAGATGCCCATACGTTGATATAAACTTTTTTACCTTTGTAGTCGCTAAGTTTAACTGTGTTACCGTCTTTATCCATAGCGCTGAAGTCAAAGGCTTGTCTAGTTTTTTTCTCTTCGGTAGAATTTGAAGAGCTAGAACTTGAAGAACTAGAGTTATTTTGTTCGCTAGAATTTGATTGTGTCTTTGAACATGCTGTTAAGACTAATGCACCACTTAAAAGAGTGGCAGTAAGTATTGATAGTTTTTTCATTAATTATACCTCCAAGGTTAGTGTAAATAATTTTTATTAACTAAAGTATCTTGCAATCGTAGTGAATGAACCACTTAAAATTAGAACACCGATAATTATAAGTATTATTCCAGAAATAATCTGTGTATATTTTAGAATATTAGTATTGCGTTTGAATACTGCAAGTAGTGTAGAAGCGAAGAAAGCTACTAAAATAAATGGCAGAATAAATCCTAAACAATATACTAAAACTAAAAGAATACTCATAATACCTGTATGGCTAGAAGCGTATAAGAAAACACTAGCTAAAATAGGGCCGATACAAGGTGTCCAAGAGAAACTAAAAGTGAACCCCATAAGAAACGCAAGAAAAGGTGTAGTTTTATTACCTTTTCGTTTTACTTTATTTTTTGCAGAGAATTCTTGTTTTAAGAAACCAATTTTGAAAACTCCTAATTGAAGAAGCCCCATAAATACAATAAGAACACCACTTATAATCTGTAATGTTTTTATGTTTTCGTTTAAGAAGACACTGATAAAACTTGTTGCAAATGCTAAAATAAAGAATGTAGCACAAATACCTAGTACAAAAGATAGAGTATTTGTTATAGTGTTCTTTTTGTTAAATACTAATTCTCCGTTAGCATTTTCCTCTTTTTTCCCTGCAAGAATACCGATATAAATTGGTAATATTGGTATTACACAAGGAGAAAGGAATGATAACAAGCCTTCTAAAAATAAGAGTCCCATTTTTGTAAGAGAAGCGGCACTGTTTATGTCTGTCATATTACCTCCCGTTTTTATTTAATTTTTATAATTTTAAACATTGTCAAATACTTGTATAATCAATTTTTTAAGAAAAGGACGCTACAAGTTATTTACAAAGATAATATATAACAAAATACACATTTTAGCAAAGAAAGTGTTTTGGAAATAATGTAATAAATTTAGAAAAGGTTAATGAAAGATTGGTAAATATTATAATTATAGTTTTTCCATAGTTATATATAGGACACTTAGCGCACCGAAGAAAAGATAAAAAGGTATTGTAATAAGTATGGCAAATGTTAATGAATTATTTTGTAACATAACGTCTTATGTAATAATTTAGTTAATACATTAAAAAAAGGGAGGGTGTTTTATGTGTTTATTACAATAAAAAAATACCAAAAAAATTAGGTGATTTACTGTTGTTTAAGGTGGAATTTGTCATTTTAAATAGTAAAATACATTAAGAAATACTACAGAAATATGTCAATAAATCTGCAAAACAGCCCTTTTTAAATTACTGATAAATTACGAAAGTAGACTTATGTAACAGCAAGTTATCACTATTGTTACAAAACTGTTACAACTATTGAAAACCCATCTGTTACATCATATAATGATATTACGTCGAAATTAAAACGAAGTTTAAACACATTTAAACGAGGTTAAAGACGTCTTACAAGTATTAATAAAAATTAAGAAAATTAGAAAATGGAAAAATAGAAAATTTATTGAGAGAGTCGCAAGACTCAAAAAATTCGATTTAAAAAGGAGACTTATTTATATGAGTAAATTACATAAAATAGTAGCAACAACGGCATTCGTAGGAACAGTAGCAGTAGGTGGATCTCAAATCGCTGACGCTGATACTTATACAATCAAATCAGGTGATACTCTTTGGGATATCGCTGTAAACAACGGGACAACTGTTGATGCACTTATGCAAGATAACAACTTATCAAGTCATTTAATCTACCCTGGAGATAAATTAAACTACTCTTCTAGTTCATCTAGTTCAGTAGAAAAATTAGCTCAAGTTAAAAATGATGGTTACTACACAATCGCATTAGGTGATACTTTAGGAACAGTAGCAGATAAATTTGGTACTTCAGTAGATAACCTAGTTGAAATTAACAACCTTTCAGACCCACATTTAGTATATGTTGGGCAAGTAATTAAAGTTGATGGAAATGCAGCACCTAAAGCAACTCCAGCTGTAGCACAAGTAGCTCCAGTACAAGCTGCACCTGTACAAGCAGCGCCAGTTGCTAGAGTACAAACAGCACCAGTTGCTCAAACAAGAGTAGCGGCTCCAGCGGCTCAAACAAAAGTAGCGGCTCCAGCGGCTCAAACAAAAGTAGCGGCTCCAGCGGCTCAAACAAAAGTAGCAGCTCCAGCAGCTCAAACAAGAGTAGCAGCTCCAGCAGCTCAAACAAAAGCAGCAGCTCCAGCAGCTCAAACAAAAGTAGCAGCTCCAGCAGCTCAAACAAAAGCAGCAGCTCCAGCGGCTCAAACAAAAGCAGCAGCTCCAGCGGCTCAAACAAAAGCAGCAGCTCCAGCGGCTCAAACAAAAGCAGTAACAACAGCTGCTCCAAAAACTGAAACAAAAGCAGCGGCTCAAACGCCAGCTCCAGCAGCTCAAACAAAAGCAGCAGCTCCAGCAGCTCAAACAAAAGCTGCTACACCAGCTCCAAAAGCTGAAACAAAACCAGCAGCGCAAACACCAGCTCCAGCGGCTCAAACAAAAGCTGCTACACCAGCTCCAAAAGCTGAAACAAAACCAGCAGCGCAAACACCAGCTCCAGCGGCTCAAACAAAAGCTGCTACACCAGCTCCAAAAGCTGAAACAAAACCAGCAGCGCAAACACCAGCTCCAGCAGCGCAAACAAAAGCTGCTACACCAGCTCCAGCAGCTCAAACAAAACCAGCAGCAACAACAGCTCCTTCAGGAAGTAAAAATGCTGCAATCTACCAAGCAGCTTTAGCTCAAGTTGGTAGATACCAAGACTGTACAATGCTTGTAACAAACGCTCTTAAATCTGTAGGAATCAACTACCACGATTGGCCAGCAGGATACATGAAGTTAGGAACTCAAGTTTCAGCTTCTCAAGCACAAGCAGGAGACTTAGTTTACTATGCAAATGGTGGAACAGGATTAGCTCACATCGCAGTTTACGCTGGTAACGGACAAGCAGTTCACGGTGGATGGTTAGGAAACCAAACAGTTGTTAACACTGCTAACGTAGGTAGCGGACCAGTTTACATCCGTGTTAAATAATAAATTATAGAAGATAATAAAAGCGCCTTGAATTAAATTTCAAGGTGTTTTTTTTCTTTAGTATATAAATTAAGATATAAAAAACAATCCTTAAAATATATTTAAGGATTGCTTATTTTTTCTATTAGAGTTTTGAAACATTCTTGGGCATCTCTAAAGTCTCTTTCATCAGGATGAGTTTTTGATTCTTTAACCATGTCCATCAGATCTGGAGTTAACTTATGAATAAAGTTAGGGTCTTTCCAAGTTAAAATTTTAAAGACGATTAGTACTTTAGGGTCTACCTTACCTTGACAAACAAAAGTCTTCAGGATATTGTTGTTTCTTTCTTTCATAAACTGAATGTAATTATTTATTGAATCTTCTGCATGATAATGTTCACGCGGAACTCCACAAGTAAGGAAGATAGCAACATCTTTATTGTGGATGTTTTGATCATCAATAAATTTCTGCATGTTTTTATTAGCGTTTGTTTTATCTGTCCAAGCTCCTAGTATATACAAATCAAATTCTTCCCCTAATGGTTTTCTTTGTTTTTTTATATCTATTAATTTAACATCGGCAAGATTTTTTATTTCATCATAAATAGCTTCGGCTACTTTTTTAGTGTTTTTTGTTTTACTTGAGTAAGCTAGTAGAATTTTCATTATTTACCTCCAACTGCATATAACCAAATTATATCAGAAAAAGTACGATTTATACAGTACTATTTACTAAAAATTAATGTAAAAATTTTTTTATTAAAACTTGTGTAGATTAAGTAAATATAGTATTATAATGTTGATATAATAATAGGAGGATAGAACGTGGCTAAAGAAAAAAAGAACGTAGTGAAAAAAATAGATAAGAACTTAGAAGTGACAAGTCATTGTTCATATATTGTATATAGAATAGAGTCATTTACTAAGATAAAAACTCCTAAAAAAGCAATTTACAACTATATAGAGTTAGAAAAAACAATGGGGAACTTTCCTAAAGAATTAGAATATATTACATCGTTTTATGATGATGAAACTGGAAGTAGTGGTAGTTTTTTCAAAAATAATGAACAAGATAACTATATTTTAGCGTACACAGGAACTAATTTTTACTTCGATAGGGAAAAAGATATGAAAACAGATGTGTTAGACGTATGTTTAGGTCAAGGCAGACACTATAGCTCTTGTTTTAAGTTTTATAAGAGAATGGTAAAAAAATACGGGGACAATATTATCCTAACAGGGCATTCTCTAGGTGGTAATATTGCTATGCGTGTTGCTTTAGAATACAATGTTCAACATACTGTAGTTTATAATGGGGCGCCACTTTATCTGACAGGAGGCGTTGATATATTTATGGATGAAAGTGTAGATCCAGAGCTATATAAGGAAAGAAAAGCAAGATATAAGAGAAATGCCAATAAAATTAAAAAAAAACAAGCTGAGTTTACAGGTGTTATAAAAAGAATTATTTCTGATAGAGATATTTTTACGCGTATAGCAGAACTGCTTGATATCGGAAATTATGTAGGTGAAGAATATATTATAAGTGATGCGGGAATGCATGGTATGAAAGTTTTCCTAAATATACATCAAGAAACGTTAAATGCAGTTTTAGTAGAGAAAGACACTGAACATGATAATTTAACAAATGAGTATAAAGACTTCTCATTGGAAGAAATTAAGCTATTAAAAGGTTTCTCAAAAGATAGATTAAGTTCTTTAGAAGACCAATTAGGATCGACACTGATGAGTGATACGATAATGGATATATTAAATAAAAATCCTTATAAAATAGACTTTCAAAGATTTATTTCAGCAATATTAGAAAAAAATAGAACAACAAAGACAAGAAAAGCTAGAGTAAAACAACTCTAGTTTTTTTATATTTTTATATAGTAGAAAGAAGATTTGTAATTTATTAATTACTAGATACTTATTTTTTTCAGAAGAAATATAGATGTTTTTACATTATGTAAACAAGAAATTGATTATTTAAAATGATAATTACTGAAAAAAATGTAAAAAAAGTGTTATAATATAAACAGTTCTTTGTAACAGGATACAATGTGATAAATACAGATGTTATCGGTTATAGATATGAAAACTATATATTGAAATAAGTAATATAATTTATTTTTATTATTTTAAAAAAATCAATATAAGAGTAAGGAGGAGTTGTAATGGCAGAATATAAAATTTTAGTCGTAGATGACGAGGACCCAATTGCAAAAATTTTAGACTTTAATTTAAGGAAAGAAGGCTATGATGTAATAGTAGCTCATGATGGAGAAAGCAGTAGAATTAGCGTTTAGTGAAGATCCCGACCTAATTTTGTTAGACCTTATGTTACCGAAAAAAGATGGTATGGAGGTTTGTCGAGAAGTACGTGCTCAAAAAAATATTCCTATTATTATGTTAACAGCAAAAAATAGTGAAATAGATAAAGTTCTAGGTCTTGAATTTGGGGCAGATGACTATGTAACAAAACCATTTTCAACAAGAGAGCTTATGGCTCGTGTGAAAGTAAACTTACGTCGTGTAGCTAAACAAACTGAAGTAGTAGAGGAAAAAAATACTAGCGAAGTTGTAATCAAAGACATAGTAATTTATCCTGAAGCATATATTATTAAAAAGAATGGAGAAGAGGTTGATTTGACACGTAGAGAGTTTGATCTATTTTATTATTTAGCTCAACACCGTGGCCAAGTATTAACTCGAGAAAATCTTCTTCAAACAGTTTGGGGTTACGATTATTTTGGTGACGTAAGAACGGTTGATGTAACAGTTAGACGTCTTCGTGAGAAAGTTGAAACAGACTCATCACAACCAGAATACATAATGACAAGACGTGGAGTAGGATACTTTATAGGTGAAGAGTAATGAGCTTCTTTGGAAAAAAATTTAAAAAAAGATATTTCATCTATTAGGGTGAAGTTCGTAATAGTTTATGTATTGGTAAATATTATTTCGTTACAGTTAATTGGATTATTCTTTACAACGCAACTTAGAACTACCAATATAAATACTTTCGAACAAAATATTATGGAACAAGAGAAGATATTAAATTATCATATTAGAGAGGAATTAGATAAAGATAAGCCTAACTCACTCACAGAAAGCGATAATAATGATACCAAGTCAACAGATACTAAGAGTAGTATAACTAAGTTAGTAAGTGAATTTAATATTCAAAAATTACTTTTAGTAAGTGTTATTGACAAAGATTCAAAAATAGTTGCGTCATCGTCTAAAAATGGTAATGATGATTATCTATCTAAAAGATCATTTGACCCACAAGTTAGCCAGGTCTTAAAAACTGGAGAGAGTGCGAAGAAAATTCAAACTAATCCAGATACAAATAGAAGGGTTTGGCTTTATGTGAGTCCGATAAAAAAAGATAATGAAGTGGTCGGAGTTGTTTCTTTAATGGCGGATATAGAAAGTGTATATCAAGATTTAGTAGGTATTACGAAAATATTCACCGTTGGAACAATTTTATCAATCTTAATAACGACAATAATTGGTTTTGTTGCTTCTAAAACAGTAACTAGTTCTATAGAAAAGATGAGTGCTCAGGTAAAAACCATGGCATCAGGGAACTACGGAACAGTTGTTGGAATAAATACGAATGACGAAATTGGGGATTTGGCCAAGGTCTTTAACCAAATTTCGAAGAGAATTAAGGAAGAACAAGACGTAACAGAAACAGAACGTAGGAGACTTGCGACTATTATCGAAAGTATGATGGATGGTATTATTACGACTGATACCAATGGTAAAGTCATCCTGATAAATACTAGTGCTGGAGATATGATAGATGTACCAGAAAATGAAATTCTTATCGGGAAAGATGCACTGAAATTACTAAATATTTCAGAATATGAAAGTATCGGTGAAATAATAGAAGCAGAAGATAGTTTATTAGTTAATGTTTCTGAAGATGATGAGGGTCTACTATTTAGGGCGGAATTTTCTAAAATATTAAAAGAAGAAAATGAAGATTTATCACAAGTATCAACAGAATTAGAAGGATACATCATTGTATTATATGATGTAACTGATCAAGAAAGACAAGAGCGTGAGAGAAGAGAGTTCGTCTCTACTGTATCTCACGAATTAAGAACACCTCTAACAACTATGAATAGTTACATAGAAGCGTTAGAAGAAGGTGTTATTAATGATAAAGAATTAGCTCCACAATTTATAGATACAATTCATAAAGAAACTACGCGTATGATAAGAATGGTTAACGAACTTATGCAGTTAGGTAAGATGGATATTAAAGAGGAGCACTATGATAAGGAGTTTATTGATATAAACAAATTAATAGAGCAAATTTCTGATAGATTTGAGCTTACTCATCCAGAGAAACTTTATTAAATATATACCAAAAACACCTATATTTGTAGAAGGAGACCAAGATAAATTAACGCAAGTGTTTGATAATATTATTAACAATGCGATAAAATACTCTCCAAACGGTAAAAACATAACAGTTAGGGTAAGACAAAATTATAATCATAATCGTGTAAGTATCTCTATAAAAGACGAAGGGGTGGGAATACCTCTTGTTCATATAGATAAAATATTCAATAGATTTTATCGTGTAGACAAAAGTCGTCAAAGAACTATGGGTGGTACAGGATTAGGATTAGCACTAGCTAAAAATATCGTAGAAGCACATAGAGGAAGAATATGGGCGCAAAGTAGAGAAGGCTATGGTAGTATTATTTTTGTAACTTTACCATGTGAAAACATGGATGATGAGTGGTTATAGGAGGGCTTGTATGAAACATAATAAGAAGGAAACTATGAAGACAATACTATTAGTTTTCCTTGTAATTAGCAGTATAGCTTTATCTTATTTAATAACAACATATCAACCTGATTACGAAATATTTACTAGAAAAAGTGGGCAGAAAGCTACGGAAGGTAAGAATAATTCAGCATTGCTTAACTTCCTAACACCAGATTCAATCGCAAAAACAGATGCTGGAGCTAGAGAAGAACCGCCTGTTAAAGGTTCTATTACTAAAGTAGCAACGGTAAATGCAGTAAAAGATAGAGGGAAATTAAAAGAAATTCTATCTGTTCTAGCTAAAAGTGAGAGTACAGAAGCCAGAGTAAAAAGTGTTGGAGCTGAAGAGTTATTCGGCAATAACAACAAAGAAAAATTAACAATAAATTACTCTGTTACTCTAGAGTCATCTTTAGTTAAATCATTACTTTTCTCAGAGGAGAACTCTAATGTTACTGTAGAGTTTGACACAATAGTATTATTGAAAGAAAAACCAGATACTATTTATTTATATAAAAAAGATGATAAAAACTACTTACAAATAACAGTAAAAGAAAAAGTATACGATACTGTTAATGCTATATTTAATGAGAATAAGCATGAATATGGAAAATATAGTTTAAACAATAAGTTCATCTACGTAAAAGAAAAGACAGATAATCTTACGATTGATGAATATAGTATAGAAGATGTTAATATGAATAAACTAGCTAGAGGTATCTTTGACAAGAAAGATAATATTCGAGTTAGTAGTAATAATGAAATGACTGATGGTTATGGAATACTAAAACCACAAGGTAACAGAATAATCTATACAAATCCATCAAGCGAAGATGGTAAAGAGGTTGATGCAACTACAGCGGTAACTAATGCGATTAACTTCTTAGAGTTAGGTTATAATGAGGATATCAGTTACCAAGTAACAACAGCCTTAGAAGGTATAACAATACTTCAACAAACGTATAAAGACTCGATAGTATTTAGTAAAGATGGTTCTGCGGAAATTACCGTTGAGGACAATACAAATGGTATTTATCGTCTAACTTCGCCAAGAAGAATATCTAAGGCATATTTATCATCTAAAGCTTTAGGAACATATGATATAGAAAGAATAGAGTATATTATAAATTATTTATATAAACATGTAGAACTACAGTCTGTTGATGATATAGTTTTAGGATATGAAAAATCATATAATAAATCTAAAAATACTTGTAGTTATATTCCTGCGTGGTATATAAAATATAATGATCGCTATGTAAGTTTTAAAAGTTTAAAAGAAGCGATAGATAAAGGAGAAAGACTATGAACTGGGGTAAAATAAAAAAACTATGTTTATATATGTGTTTATAGTTTTTGAATATTATTCTACTTAGTTTCTTTATCTATACAGTTGAGAAAAATAGTGCTGATATTGTTCAGGAAAAAGAAATTATTGAAAAATCTATGGCTAATGACAATATCACTGTAGAGGAAAACTATACTAAAAAAGATAATTTAGGTTACGTGAATGTGACGATCTCAGACTTAAAAGACATAAAACAAGATGTAGCAGGACTAAACTACGATTTAACTAAATCAGATAAGACTGCAATATTAAAAGTCACAAGTGAAGCTAGTTTGACAAATGTTAATAAAAAAAATTATAAAGTAGATTTAGATACGTTTTTACTTGAAAGATTTAAACCAAGTGCAAATTATATCTTTTCTAGCTATGACAGCAATAAAAAAGAGATTATTTATGATCAGCAAGTAGATGGTCTAAGAATCTTTAGTAACAACAATGCTAGAATAGTATTCCATGTTGATGATAACGGGGATGTGAAATCCTTTGAACAAACACTAGTAACAAATATAAGAAAAGATAAAAATGAAACACTAGTAACACAGTCACAAGCTGTAAATAGGTTATATCATGAAGATTTAATTCCTAAAAACAGCAAAGTAAAAGCTAATCTAGGATATTATACATATATTTCACAAACAGAAAATCAGGTGCTTATTCCTACTTGGAATATAGTAATTAGCAACAACGATAGTGGTGAAGTAAAGAACTACTATGTTGATGCGATAAACCTTGATATATTAAATAAGAAACAATAAATAAAAGGTCAACCAAGTATTTGGTTGACCTTTATTTTAATGTCTATTTATTATTCTACTGTTACTGATTTAGCTAAATTACGTGGTTTATCAACGTCTAATCCACGAGTATAAGCTGCATAGTATGCGAATAGTTGAGTAACTACGATACTTGCGATTGGAGCAAGATCTTCGTTTACGTTTGGAATAGCATAGTCACCTTTACGAGCTAGTTTTTCAAGAGTGATAACTAGTGTGTTAGCTCTACGGCTTGCTACCTCACTTACATTACTACGAGTGTTTAAGTCTAGTTTTGTATTTGTGATAAGAGCAACTACTGGAGTTTTTCTTCGATTAGGGCGATAGTTCCGTGTTTTAATTCTCCACCAGCAAATCCTTCAGTTTGGATATAAGAAACTTCTTTAAGTTTTAAAGCAGCTTCACATGCACTATAGTAGTCAATTCCACGACCGATATAGAATGCATTACGTTCAGTGAATAAGTTTTTAGCTAAGTTTTTAATTGTCTTAGTATCATCTAAGATTGATTCGATTGCAGAAGTAATTACTGATAATTCTTGCTCGATATCAAATTTAGGTTTTCTATTAAGTTTAAGAGCTACTTCATAAGCTAAAATACTTAAAATAGCAATTTGTGAAGTATAAGCTTTAGTAGAAGCAACGGCGATTTCTACACCTGCGTGTAATAATAATGTGTAATCACATTCACGAGATAGAGTAGAAGCATCTACGTTAGTTAATACTAAGAATTTATAATCGCTGTTTACACCGCGTAATTTAGTTAATACTGCACGTAAGTCAGCTGTTTCTCCAGATTGAGAAAGGAAGATAAACATTGGTTTTTTAGATAATAGAGGTACATTGTATGCAAACTCTGATGCAAGGTGTACTTCCGTTGGGATACCAGCCCATTTTTCGAAGTAGTTTCTTCCTACTAAACCAGCATTATAACTAGTTCCACAACCAATAATGTATAATCTATCAGCATCTTTTACGTGGTTAACGATATCGCTATCGATGTTAATATCATGTCCGTTGAAGTAGTGAGAAATGATGTTACGCATAGCTCCCACTTGTTCGTTAATTTCTTTAATCATATAGTGCTCGTGAATACCTTTATCGATTTCACCAGCATTTAAGTTAGTTGAGAAGCTTTCGCGTTCAACTACATTTCCTTCTTTATCTTCGATAGTTACGCTATCTTTTTTAACGATTACGATTTCACCATCGTTGATTTCTAAGAAGTTGTTAGTGTACTTAATCATAGCAAGAGCATCACTACCTACGTAGTTTTTGTTTCCTTCTCCAAGACCAATTAATAATGGGCTCTTGTTTTTCGCTACATATAAAGTATCTTGATCTTCAGTGTCGATTAAACAAAGTGCATATGAACCTTGTAATTTAGAAATAGCTTTTTTGAATGCATCTTTAGTGCTCATTCCGCGGTCGCTGTATACTTGAACTAATTGAACGATAACTTCAGTATCAGTTTCAGAAACAAGTTCTACATCTTTGAAAAATCTATCTTTAAGTTCTTGGAAGTTTTCGATAACTCCGTTGTGAACTAAAACAAAACGTTTGTTGAAACTTTGGTGAGGGTGAGAGTTAGTCACATTAACACCACCATGAGTAGCCCAACGAGTGTGACCAATACCTAATTCAAGGTGTAAATCCTCAGGGATTAAAGCTTCTAAGTTTTTGATACGACCAACAGCTTTAATAACGCTAGCCTCTCCATCTACAACACCAGCAATACCAGCTGAGTCATATCCACGATACTCAAGGCTGCTAAGCCCATCGATTAAAAACTTCACTCCATTTGCTTCTCCAACAAATCCTACAATTCCACACATATTTAATTTCCTCGCTTTTTATATTTTATTTAATTAATAATTCAAATTTATAATACCAAAAATACTTAATAGTAGCTTAAAACTCCATTGTTTACCGCTATTCTAATTAAAGATAGGTATTATATAAAGAGATAATAATGATTTTGAAGAATAAACTTAAAAAAATTAACACTAAATTTCACTTCGTAACTAGTTGTTTTATGAAAAGAAAATTTCATAAAGAAAAATTAGAAAGTACTAATTTATTAAAGAAGTAAAAATAGCTAATTTCTTGTATTCTGTTGTACATTATTTAACGAAACTCTTTAATTCCGAAAAAGCATCCGCCGAATTTTCGATAACTTTTTTCCTCGTCAACTAAGCTCAATTTAACCGTTAGAACTTAGTTCGGGCGCTGTAATTATAAATTATAAAACCTCCATATTTTAAGCATTCTATCATATTATACTAAATGAAAAGAATTATGTAAATTAATTTGATGTTCTTTTTAGTTGCAAAGAGGGTTAAAAATAACATCTATACCTAGTTATACTTAAGGTATAGATGTTATAGGATGTATTTATATGTATTAACCAGTTACTTCTACAGCGTTTTTAGTTTCATCTGGAAGACTTACTTCATTTATAGAGTTGATTTTACTATAATCAGTGTTTATTGTTCCGATAAAAGTAAGATTATTAGCGCTGAAAGAGAATTTTGTTTCACTACGTACTGGAGTGAAGTCTTTAGTTACAACATATTTAATTTGTAACTCTTTTGGATCTATATCTTTATAAAGATCTTCTTGTTCATCATCGTTTCTTGTTGAATTTAATACTGCTGTAATAATTTCTTTTGAATTTACTATTATCTGTTCCTGAATAAGTAAGAACATAGTTTCCATTTTTCTTCAGTTACTTTAAAGTCTTTAGCATTGTTTTTTTGTACGCTTCTAATACTTTTTTTGAGGGAAAATATTATCTTTTATATAATCATATTGAGAAGTAACTGTTGGATTTGAACTTTTTGTCCAATCAGAAGATGTGCTTTTTTTAACATAAGCAGTATCATCTTTTAAATAAATGTCTTCTTTATAATTGTTATCACCAACATTATCAGAAGATACAGTCCCTGAAATTTTGTAAACTGCAGGATCAGTAGTAAATGTAGTTACTATTTTAGTTTCTGATTTTGGAGTAGAGTTATCAGTAACCATTTCGGCTATAGAAGTCGTAGAACTCTCTCCACTTTTGATTTTTTTAGTGTTCTCAATAGTTTTATTAAATATAGTTTCTGGATTTGAAGTGCTCTTTAAATTACAAGCTGTCAAAGTAACAGCAAGTACAAATGTAAAAGCAATTAAAAAATATTTTTTCGCAATTTTCATTATGTATATCTCCTTATTTATAGGCTTTTAACATAGTTTATCATATTTTAATATTAAAAGCTAGAGGAGAAAAATGTAAATAAATAACAAAATTTCTCTTGACATATATCAATGATTGATATACAATTATATCAAAGATAGATATATCGATGATGGATATAGATAAAGAATATCTCTATAAATGAGGTGATAAAATGGCAAAATTAAGCCCGTATGAAACAGGCGAATTAACGGATAGTATATTCTTTACACTTCTTGTTTTGACAAAGCCGATACATGGTTACATGATAATGCAGAAAGTTGCAGAGATTACAAATAATAGTGTCATTATCGGACCAGCAACAATGTATACGACATTAGGAAAAATGGTCGGTGCAGGTTGGATAGAAGAAAAAGAAGTGGATAATTCAAAAAAAGAATATCATATTACTCCGAAAGGAGAAGAGATATTAAACAGGAATCTACAACAACGTCAATTATTGATTGATGTAGCTAAAAGATTTTTGGGAGGTGATTTAAATGGGTAAATATAAGCTTATAAATGGATTTGCTTTATCGAATGATAGATGTATGAAAAAATTAGAAAAATACAGTGAAGAGGGCTGGTATTTTAAAAAATATCTCGTATTTTTTATGTTACTTGAAAAGGGTGAAAAGAAAAAGTGTAAGTATAGATTGTTATATGAGAAAAAATTTGATAAAGAACGCGAAGAGTTTTATGCAGCTAATGGTTGGCAGGTAGTAAGAAATAGCCACTTTTGGCAAATACTAAGAGGTGAGGCCGATGCTGTGGAACTATATACAGATGCCGTTAGTGAAAAAGAAATGTGGAAACAAAGAATAAAATTTAATTCAATATTAACGGCAATAGTTATAATAGTAGATATATTATTTGATTTTACAAGTATATATATTAGGGACGATGAGTTTGTTGATTTTATTAGGGGTATGGTGTTTAGTGCAGGGTTTGCAATGGTAGCACTTACTATTTATTTCTGTTTTAAATATCTAGCTCTTGATAAAAAATCGTATAATGAAAAATAAGTAGAGGTGATAAGGATGTATAAATATATAAATATATGGATCAGTTATGATAAAGTAGCTGATAAAATGAATCGCCTTGCTGCACAAGGATACGAATACGATAAAGAATATATAGTAGCAGTTAGGATGAAAAAAACATCTGAAACCAATGATAAACAATATAAGTTTATCTATGACAAGAATTTTACTCCCGAGACAGCGGAGTATTATAAAGCGAGTGGTTGGAAACTTCACAAGTTTAAGTTTTATAATATATTTAGACTAGCAGAAGGAGATTCAAACTCGTATCCAATTTATACTGATACCGAGACAGAATTAGAAATTGCTAGATATAGATTGTTAAGATTTATAATTCAGTTTATTATAATAATTATGATAGCCGTATTGTTTTTCACAAATAAGTTTGCGATTCTTAGTTTTTGCAATCCAAAGTAAAAATATTGAGTATGTTTTTTTATACTATTATCTGGATTAATAGGTGGTATGTGTGGTTATTGTATAGGAGGTCTTGCAATATTTATACCGAAGTATTGTAAGTTAAAAAAAGAATTGAAATTAAATAGTGATTAAGTAGAATGAAGAGAAAGAGGTAAAGATATGATTCTAGAGTTTATAAATGTAGAGAAAAGTTTTGGTGCTAAAAAAAGGTACTAAAAAGGTGTTAACTTCACTGCGAAAAAGTGGAGTAGCAAATGGTTATTTAGGGCGAAACGGAAGCGGAAAAAAACAACAAGTTTTCGTATACTATTAGATATTTTTTTAAACCTGATAAAGGTCAAATCTTACTAGATGGTAAGAAGCTTGATCATAAAAAGGTAAAAAAATAGGATACTTACCAGAAGAACGTGGAATGTATGATGGTATAGGTTTAGTAGACCAACTAACATATTTTGGTATGTTAAAAGGAATGAAGAAAAAAGCTGCACAAACAGAAGCAAAAAAATGGTTAGAGTATTTTGACTTAAAAGATGATAAACAAGCGCTTAAAACATTATCTAAAGGTAATGCTCAAAAAATCCAAATTATTCAAAGTGTTATGAATGATCCTGATATTCTTGTTTTTGACGAACCTTTTAGTGGTCTTGACCCAGTTAACGTATCAAAACTAAAAGAAATTATCAATAACTTTATTAAAAGAGATAAGCTAGTGCTGTTTTCTTCTCACCAAATGCCTGTAGTAGAAACATTTTGTGAAGATATACATATTCTTGAAAAAGGTGAAATAGTACTAAGCGGAAATCTTGATTATATGAAAAAACAACTAGGTCATGGAAAAATGATTTTAAGCGTGAGTAATATAACTAATCAAGAATTATATGCTAACTTAAGAAGTTTACCGATGGGAATAGACTTATCATTAAAACCAGAAGGAGTACTACTTGACTTTAAAGAACCAGGTGCTAAAAGAGAGTTACTTAACAAGTTAGCTGGAAGTAGTTTTGATATAGAAGAGTTTAAGTTATATAAACCAACATTAGAAGAAATATTTAAAGAACAGGTAGGTAAGTAATTATGAAAAACTTTATGACAGTATTTAATTTTGAATTTAAACAATTTTTTGCGAAGAAATCAACAAGAGTTATAATGATGATATACTTTGTTCTAATCTTTGGAGCGACTTTTATTCCTAGTATTATGAATAGTAGCTATTTCAAAGGTAACAGCAATGATAACTTCAGCAAGAGTGCATATGTTGTAAAAGATGTTCCGGTTGAAGTGACAGATTTAAAAGAAGCTAAAAAATATGAAAGCAAAGAACAAATCGAAAAAGATATAAAAGATGGGAAACTTGAAGAAGGTATAGTTTTAACTAAGGATAGTTATGAATATCTATCAAAACAAAGCATTATGGGTAACAATGATAGTGCGTTTAGAGATGCCTTTGGAGCAAATGTTGAAAAATTAGTATATAAACAAAATAGCTTAGATTATGCAAAAGTAAATCAAGTTAAAGCAAGTATACCAAAACCAACTCCGATAAATGTTGGAGGAGATTCTAATGTTAAGTCACAAATAGCTAACTTTGCGATGATTTACGTATTAACATTTATAATATATATGACTGTAGTTCAATTTGGTGGTATTGTAGCAACAAATGTTGTTAAAGAGAAAAGTAATAGAGCTATGGAGCTCCTAATAGTAACGGTTAAGCCAAAAACATTAATTTTAGGAAAGTACTTGCATTATCTGTGGCAGTATTAATTCAAATGGGATTAATTGTTGGTGGATTCCTATTAGGTCTTAAAATTAATGGAGCTAAATATAGCGATAGTATAAGAGAAATAGTTAATAACTTGAACTATAAAGTGCTAGGAGTTGGATTAGCATTTACATTAACAGGGTTCGTAATGTTTATGTTTATGTTTGCGGCATTTGCATCACTAGTAAGTAAAGTGGAAGATGTTAACGGAGCTGTGATGTTACCAATGTTAGCATTTATGGCAACCTTCTTTGTTAACTACTACCTAATGGGACAAGGTGCTAATACTAAGATTGCAGCAATATTATCTTACTTCCCACTAACTTCATATTTTGTAATGTTTACTAGATACGCACTTGGTAATGCTAACCTACACAGTGTAGAGATCTCTTATGGTATTTTAGCAATTACAACACTAATAGTAGCTATTGCTTGTGTTAGAGTATACAGAGCAGCAACATTAAGATATGGACAAAAACTAAAATTCTTCAAATTATTATTTGGAAAATAAAATATTATAAAAAACTGAAGCGGCTATTTACTAGCTGCTTCTTTTTTTGTTTGTAATAAGAGGAGGGAATTAATCTTTAGAATAGTTGGGATAAATTAATATCCATTAAGAAAGATTAGTTTTGTATAAAAAAATATGATATAATAAAAAAATAGACATTTAGTTTACTGTAGTAAGATAAATATCCTAGAGGTATTTATAATGAAGGATAATAATATAAGAAAAAAAGTTAAGTAAAAATGGCAAATATTTATAATAACAATAGTAGTTCTAATAGGAAGCTTCTATGGATATTATAAAATAAACAATAGAAATTCATTTGAAGAAATGTATAATTCATACTATAATTTTTATACCGGCAACAGCATTATATAATATGCCCCAAATAGAGCCGATGCCAAGAGATGAAATAGGATTAGATATAGCAGAACTATATTATAAAGATACTAAGAATGATATGAAAATTGAATTTTCTCTTATATCTTTTAATAATGAAAAAAAAGTAATACTAACAGGCTCTCCTTTGTTATAATATTAACGAAAATTATAGCATATAAAAAGTGTCTGAAAATATATTTTCAGACATTTTTTTCAGGCTGTTGACAAATAGGTCAACAGCCTTTTTTTAACTGAAATAAAAACCTTTAAAATGGTATAATATAAGTATACAAAGGAGGTTTTAGTATGTTTAATAAAGTAGAAAAATATAAAAGATGAAATAATACTAATGACACTATCAGAAATAGTACCTAAAGATCATTTTTTTAAGAAAAAGTAGATAAAGCTATTGATTTTAAATTTATTTACGATTTAACAGAAAAAAATACTATAGCCATACAACAGGGAGAAATAGTCTAGATCCTGTTGTATTATTTAAACTGGTATTTTTTTAAAAAGACTTTTATGGAATAAAAATCTATGAGAGAAACAATAAAAAAAGAATAGAAACTGACGCTGCATTTAGGTGGTTTTTAGGAATACCATTCACAAAAACCAGTACCACATTACTCTACATTTTCACAAAATTATATTCGACGTTTCCAAGGAACTGATGTGTTCGAACAAATATTTATTAATATAGTAAATCAAGCAATAGAAAAGAAACTAGTAGGTGGTAATGAGTTTTTTTACTGATTCAACACATATTAAAAGCCAACGCAAATAAAAAAAGAAATTCAAAGTTGAAGTAACTACAAAAAAATAAAAAGAAAATTAGATTTAGAAAAAAAGAAATAAATGAAGAGAGAAACAAAAAAAGGAAAAAGCCTTTTGAGTACAAAAGAGGAACAAGTTGTAAAAAAAGCAGAAAATTAACACTACCGATCCGGATAGTGGATATTATCACAGAGACCATAAAGAAGAAGGTTTTATGTATTTAGACCATAGAACTGTCGATGGGAAAAACAATATAATTATAGATTGCCATATAACTCCAGGTAATACTCATGATAGCGGTCCGTATATAGATAGACTAAATCAGATAGAAAAAAACCTTTGGATTAATACCAGGTAAAGTTGCGTTAGATAGCGGATATTATTCTCTAGACATACTAAAAACAGTTAGATAAAAAAATATATTTTTCAGTAATAGGATATAGAAGATTCTCAAGATCAAAAGATAACAAATATTTTAAATACTTACAAGAAAAAGATATATATGTGGATAAACGAACAGGAGAAATATTTAGATACAGAAACATTGATAGAAATGGATATAAACAATATAAGAGTGATGATAAAAACGAAAAGAAAATAATAAGACGCCATATAAATGCGGATTATTATGATGAAGCTAGGTTAAGACGTATATCAAAAGAAGGAAAACTATTGTATAAGAGAAGAAAAGAAACAATAGAACGTAGCTTTGCGGATTCTAAACAAAATCACGGATACAGGTATGCACGATATAGAGGAAAAGCCAAAGTACAGTCGTACGCTTGGCTGTCTTGTTGCGTCCAAAATATGAAAACAATCGCATTAAGAGAGGTATAAACCCTCTTAATACTACTAAATACTACTGGATTTTTGCCTTAAGGCTTATTTTTTTTGAAAAAAAATACCATAACATCAATACTAGCTTGATATTTCGGTATTTTTGTCAACAATCTAAGTGTCTGAAAATATATTTTCAGACACTTTTTATGCTAATTTTTTTATTTAACGAAAAAAAATATATGATAAAACCGTTTGTTATGACTCCAAATGCTAATATTTTAGCTATAGTTGCAAATCCTACAATAGGATTTAATAACATAATAAAAGAATAAATGATACCTAAAACTGCTAGAGCTATCTGTATCATATACCATTTTTTTGGTCCCTGTTTCTAAGTAGGCTTTGAAGGTGAAATATTGACATACTTAAAAAAACTAAAAAAATAAATATCCATAAAATAACTGTTAATGAAACAAATGGTACAAAAGAACATACTTAGTCCAATTGCAAGGGATACTAATATATTTCCCCAAGGAATAGGTTTTACCTTTTTATATAAGCTATAAATTAAGAGTGCACTGGCAGCTGATAATTGTGTTATCCCAAATGCAATTGAATATGTAGCAATTGTATCTAAAGGATGATTCCATAAGAATAATCCGAAGATTAAGTAAAAAACACCAACGATAATATTTAGTATTTTCATTTTGACTCCTTCCTAAATTTAGTATATGCTCATTGTAGCATAAAAGTTAAATTATTGCAATATCAACTCTTTATATGAAATCATAGGTCTTGTCTAGCAGATAGACGATAGCATGATCGGAGCCATGCGGTCATCGCCGGTCATCTGCGGTCAGACAAGACCTGTTTTTAGTAGTCAAAATGGTTGTAAGATGCTACAATAGGGCTATTAACATATCAAAGAGAATGGTCACGGTTAAGAAAATTGACGTTGTATTTTTTAATTTTCGAGTCAAAAAATAACTATGCCCCCCCAATTTCTAATAGGGGGGATAACACTTGGAAAATCATAGAAGCTTTAGAGAATGTAGTTGAACAAAGAATGGCAATAGCAGAAAAAAGATGGAGTCCTTTTTCAAAAACGTTCTCAATACCAAGTAGAGAAGAGATGGAGTGGACGGATATAATAGAAGGTAAATGGCAAGAAAGAGATTATACCCAAGATGAGCTTGACTATAAGGAGACCTTAAAAGTTCAATATGGTTTTGACGATAAAGCAGCAAGAATAATTGTAAAGCTTAAAAGAAATATTTATAATAATCCTAAAATAAGAAAAGATAGAAAAGACTATGTGTTTACGAGATTACTTGGTGGGTTGAGTTATGGTCATGAGGATAACGGTTTATTGAAACGGTTTATGTGGAATAATACAGCTGGTCAAATGTATAAAGATCTAGATATAAAGGAACAAATGACAATAAATTTCAAACTAACCGAAAGCGAATACGTATATTTAAAATATAAAGTTAGAATACAGCATGAAAATTATGGCTACTATAATACTATACAAAAAGAACTACTTCCACAATATAAAAAAACTATGGAAACGGTATTAGGACGTGAAATAACAGAGGATGAGTTTGAAAAATTGTGGAATAAACAGATAGATGCGTTTAAAGGTAAAACAGACTTTTCTCATCAATATATTACAATGGCTACGCATCTGTATGGAAAATCACGTCTTGCAGATTTGCGTGGAGGACATGAAAATACAAATGACATGTCAGGGTGGTTAGGTGATACAACAGATGTAGCCGATACTAAGCCAAGTATAGGGAATGATGATTATAAGGCTGATTTAGATGCGGTCAATATAATAAATATAATGAAAAAAAGAAACCTTGATTTTATAAATGTAAGTAATGAATATTACAACAATCTTGAAAATGGTATCCTCAATCGAGCAGAAGAATTTAAAAAAATATAGATCTTGAAAAATGAAAAATAAAATTTACAATCAACTTAGTGAAAAATATGTAGATGTAGAGGGGAAAAGGATAGCAAGAGTACCAAGTAATATAAATTACATAAAAGAAAAATCATCATCCAACCTATAACTTTATAAAAAAAGTTTAGAAGATAATAAAAATGACATACAAGATTACTATAATGAAAAGTAGGTGCTTTCATGAAACAGCTAAGTAAAAAAATGGAAAATATTTATAATAACAATAGTAGTTTTAATAGGAAGCTTCTATGGATATTATAAAAATAAACAATAGAAATGCATTTGAGGAGATGTACAATTCGTATTTTTAACGTATTACCACTTAGTGCTATAGATAATATGGGACAGATAAAAACCTATACGCAGAGATGATCAAGGTTTTGATGTTAAAAGATTATACTATAAAAAGAAAAAGTTAATGATAGTGATATAGGTATTTTTTTCTAATTAATTTTAACAATAAAAAAAGAAAATATACCTAATTAGCTCAACATTAATCGCCGAAGGGGTATATTTAGAAATAAACTACCTATATAATATGGATAATCATGAATTGCGAAATACTGTGACTTTCCGTGGGGAAAATGTTCCGCGCGCAGACGATGAAAATAAACAAAAAAGAGAACTCTTAGAAAAATATAATATATCAAAAGAATACTTACAAGAAAAGTCAGATGAATTATTGAATACTGTACTAACAGACTGGAAAAGATACAGTGGTAGCTCATATTCAAAAGATAATATGGGAAGATTAACAATTGAAAAAGATGAAATTTTAAGGTAACGAAAACAGGGTTGACTAAAAATCAGTCCTGTTTTTTCTGTGTTTTTTATTATATGCTTAAAATACAAAAAGTATTTAGGGGATATGTTGATGATATATAATTAGTAAAATTATGATATAATAGAGAAAAATAAAAGGGAATGAAATATCCGGAAAGGAATTAAGATTATATGAAAAAACTTATAAATAGAATAGCAAATATTTTTAGAAAAAAATCAGAAGACTCAAATAATGGAAGTGAAATATATGAATATCATGCACTTATAAAAGAAGATGGTCAATATAAAATAATATGGAGCAGAGATGGTAAATCATTTGAATATGAAATTTCAGAGACTTTAGCGAATAAATCAAGAAAGTCAAGTAAAGATGCACTAGAAGTAATGTTCTATGTAGAACATAACAGATGGCCACAAAAGGGGAATTAGACAATTATCACCAAGTAAAAGTAAAGACATATAGAGGATCGTTGTTTACAATTTATGTTGAGGATGACAAGTATGAAATAGGTTTTGAGAGTGAACATGGTCATATGAACTTAGGAGATGAAAAATTTCCTATAACAAAAGAACTAAAGGAAAAAGCTTTTAAATCATATGAGGATGCAGAAGCAGTAATGTGGTATGCGTTAACGGGGGCTTGGTTATCCGATGGTAAGGAAGAAGTTTTTAGAAGATTCTTTAGAAGGTTTCCAAAATTCATACTTGTAAACCCAGAAAAATATAAAGGATTATTTTCGGAAGAAGAGTATGAACATATATTGACAGTTGCTAAAGAAACAGAAGAAAAAGAGACTGAAGAAGCTAGGGAAAGCATTAGAAAAAAATTCGTGAAGAGCCTGAGTTAATACTAATAGATACCGAGAGAAGAAAACAGTTATTTTCAGAAGAGGAGTTTCAATATCTATTTTCACTTGCAGAAGACAAAGAAAGAGAAAATATTAGAGAAAATCCTGTAAATATATTAGTGTATCCAGGGAGAAATCAAAGATTATTTTCAAATGAAGAGGAGTATAATCACCTAGTTTCACTTGCAGAAGAGCAATGGGAAGAGAAAAAAGGGGATGTGAGATATAGCTTAAAAACCGCTGATGACGGAGAAACAAGATATTTAGAAAAGATAACACTAGAAGCTATAGTAAGGAATCAGAAAGCTCGTAAAGAATATATTAGAAATAATCCTGAAAGTATGTTAGAGAGTATACAGGAAGGGAAAGATTTATTTTTAGAGGAAGAGTTTGAATCTATCTTATCATTAATAGAAGAACGAGAGAAGGAAAGAAAAGCTATTCGTAAAAAAACCCAGAGCTCATATTAGAAAAAAAATAGAAGAGAATAGAAAACTATTTTTTTATCAGAAGAAGAATTTAACCACTTAGTAGAGTTAGGAAAGGAAAGAAAAAAACAAAAAGAACAAGAAAAAGAAGAAAAATAAATAATGCTATATCTTTTAAAAAAATTTTTTTCATATAAAAAAAGGAATGCTTGATATGGAGAATGACAGATATACAAAAAGAAATTGTTTGCAATATCATTATATAAAGAAGTCTTAATAGAACATTAAAAAAATAAAGTCGTAGCTTTTAAATAAAGTTGCGACTTTTTTTATGAAAAAGTGTATTTTCTATATAAAATAACCATAAAATATTTAATGTATTTATGAAAGGGTGTTTCATGAAAATCATAGTAATCTTGATACAGCTAACTTTGTAGTTAATAACAATTTAAAAATCTGTTATATAAAAAAATCTAACATCTATTTACTTTATTTTTATTAGAAAAAAAGGTATAATATACCTATAAAAACGATTACAAAAAAATACAAATAAAGGAGGCATAATTTATGAGCGAATTAAAAAGAACAATAGGTTTCTTACCGGCATTTATGACGGTAATAGGTTCTGTAATAGGAGCGGGGGTATTCTTTAAAGCCGCCGTAATATATAAAACAACTGGAACAATGAGTTTAGGGCTTTTAGCTTGGGCATTAGCGGGAGTAATTACAATATGTGCAGGTCTTACAGTAGCTGAACTTGCAGCTTCTATCCCAGAAGTTGGAGGAATGGTTGTTTGGATTGAAAAAACTTATGGTAAAACAGCAGCGTTCTTATTAGGTTGGGCACAATCAGTTATCTATTTCCCAGCTATGATAGCGGCTTTAGCAGTTATCTTCTCAACACAAGTATTAAACTTATTAAACTTAGATAAAGTATGGCATTTACCAATTGCTTTTGCTGCAGCAGCATCACTAATGTTTTTAAACTTCTTAGGAGGAAAAACAGGTGGAGTTATCCAAACAGTTGCTACAATCTGTAAATTAATTCCATTAATTGCTATTATACTTTTTGGTTTATTCCAATCAGATTCTCAACCTCTACAACTTTTCCCAATTGAAGCAGGAAAAGATATCTCATTTGCAGGTGGATTAGGTGGAGCACTACTAGCTGCTATGTTCGCGTATGAAGGATGGACTAACGTAGGTAGTATGGCTGGAGAAATGAAAAATCCTCAAAAAGACTTACCAAGAGCTATTTTCTTAGGTCTTGCAGTAGTTATGGCTGTATATGTACTTATAAATGTTGCATATCTAATGAGTTTACCTTTAGATCGTGTTGCTGGTAACCAAACAGTAGCGAGTGAAGTAGCTGCTAAGTTATTTGGAGGACTTGGAGGTAAAATCCTAACAATCGGTATTCTAATAAGTGTATACGGTGCTATAAACGGATTTACAATGGCGGGAATTCGTGTGCCTTACGCAATGGCGAAAAGTGATCAAATTCCAATGAAAAATGTTTGGACAAAATTAAATAAAGATTCTATTCCGGTAAATGCAGGTTTACTATTATTAGTACTAGCTGGAATCATGATGTTAACAGGAAGTTTTGATATGTTAACAGACTTACTAGTATTTGTAATGTGGTTCTTCTATACAGCTACATTCCTTGCGGTAATAATCTTACGTAAAAAAGATCCTGAATTAGAACGTCCTTACAAAGTGCCTCTATACCCAATTATTCCAATAATCGCAATTTTAGGTGGAGTATACACATTAGTAAGTACACTTATCGCGCAAACAGGATTAGCTTTAGGTGGAATTGGATTAACAGTTATTGGTTTACTATTCTACACAGAAACACACAAAAAATTCAAAAAATAGCATTATTCTATATACAATAAGAGTACAAACAATTGGTTTGTACTCTTTTCTACGTTAAAAGTATATTTATACACGAGGGTTATTTTCTAAGTATTCAGCGATTGCTGCTACGTCTTTATCTCCACGACCAGATACGTTAACGATAATCACTTTATCTTTATCCATTTTTGGAGCGCGTTTGATAACTTCTGCTAGTGCGTGAGAACTTTCGATAGCTGGAATAATTCCTTCTGTTCTTGTTAATAAAAGTAGTGCATCAACTGCTTCGTCATCAGTTGCACTTACATATTCTGCACGTTTTGCATCTCTTAGGAATGAGTGTTCTGGTCCAATACCAGGGTAGTCTAAACCTGGTGAAATAGAATAAACAGGTTTAACAGAACCCTCTTCGTTGAATAGTGCGTAAGTTTTCATTCCATCTAATACACCAACAGTTCCAAGAGTCAGTGTTGCAGCGTGACGGTCTGTGTTTAAACCACGTCCAGCAGCTTCTACACCTAAAAGAGCAACTTCTTCATGAGGTATAAACTCTGCAAAAGCACCGATAGCGTTAGATCCACCACCAACACAAGCCACAACTAGGTCAGGTAAACGACCTTCTTTTTCTAGAATTTGACGTTTTGCTTCTTTACTAATAATTTTTTGGAAGTCTTTAACGATAGTTGGGTAAGGGTGTGGACCAACTGCTGATCCAAGTACGTAGAAAGTATCATCAATATTTTCAATCCAAGCTTTAAATGCAGCGTCAACAGCTTCTTTTAAAGTTTTTTCTCCCTCTTGAGCCGGGTGTACTTTTGCTCCAAGCATTTCCATTCTAAATACATTTAAACGTTGGCGTTCAACATCTAATGCCCCCATGTAAATTTCACATTCCATACCGAATTTAGCGGCAGCAGCTGCAGTAGCAACACCGTGTTGTCCAGCACCAGTTTCAGCGATTACTTTCTTTTTACCCATACGTTTAGCTAGTAAAATTTGTCCAATAACGTTATTAAGTTTATGCGCGCCAAGGTGGTTTAAATCTTCACGTTTTAAATAGATTTTAGCTCCACCAAGCTCTTTTGTTAATGTCTCAGCGTAGTAAAGTGGTGTTTCACGGCCTGAATAGTCTTTTAAATAGTGTGCATATTCAGCTAAAAATTCTTCGTCATCTTTGTATTTATTGTATGCTTCTTCTAATTCATCTAATGCTTTCTGTACTGCTTCAGGAACAAAGCTTCCTCCAAATTCTCCAAAGTATCCTTTTAATGTATCTAAGTTATTTTCTAAGTTTGTCATTTATTTATCCTCCAAGTAATTCGTCTTTAAAATTTTTTTAATAATCTATCTTACTCCAAAAAGAAAAGACCGTATAGATCTCTACACGGCCTTTTTTCGAAATTTAAATGAATTTTTCTACAGCCGACATAGACACTTTTTAGAGTACACTAAAGTTGCGTCTACGTCTTTAAAACATACACACAACATTATCTACGCCAGTTTTGCCAAGAATTTAAAGTTGTTGTTTGTTTCATTTTGTAGTACCTCCATTCATTTTGTTGATTTAATTATACATAGTTTTAAAATAAAAAAAGCAATAGTATTTTTAAAAATTTTTTTAAATATTTTTTTCAGAAAAATTCAAAAAGAAAAAGTTAGTGAATATAAAGATAAGGGATGCTTTTTATAATTAAATATAACAGAAAAACAAATTTTTGACATCTACCAACAAAGATTTTTTTATAATATAGTGATAAAAAAATATTTTTATATAAAACAGAAAGTTTATAAAAATATAGTACACTCAATATTCGTAAAGAAAAATTCTAATAATAGGTTATAATACTACTGAAGTTTCAAAATAAATAGTTAGTATAACAGAAAAAACACAATATATAATACAGGATAAAAAGTAAAATTTATTACTATTTTGATGAGCAGATGAATTGATTTTTATTTTGCATAAATATAAAATACTGGTAATGATAATTGCTATCAGAAATTTTATGAAAAGAGGAACAAATTAATGAGTAAAATAGTAGTAGTAGGAGCAAACCACGCAGGAACAGCATGTGTTAATAAAATTTTAGCGACATATGGTGATAAAAATGAAGTGGTAGTTTTTGACCAAAACTCAAATATTTCATTTTTAGGATGTGGTATGGCTTTATGGATTGGAAAACAAATTTCAGGTCCAGAAGGATTATTCTATGCTAGTAAAGAATCTTTAGAAGAAGCAGGGGCAAAAGTATATATGAACTCTCCTGTTGAGTCTGTTGATTATGATAAAAAAGAAGTACACGTATTATTAGATGGGAAAACAAAACACGTTGAAAGTTACGATAAATTAATATTTGCGACTGGATCAACACCTATCTTACCTCCAATTAAAGGAGCAGAAATCGTACCAGGTAATCGTGAATTTAAAGCTACATTAGAGAACTTACAATTCGTTAAGTTATACCAAAACTCTGAAGAAGTTATTAATAAACTAAATGCTAACCCAGATATTAAACGAGTAGCTGTAGTAGGTGCAGGTTATATCGGTGTAGAACTTGCAGAAGCATTTGAACGCTTAGGAAAAGAAGTAACTGTAGTAGATATAGTAGATACATGTCTTGCTGGATACTATGACCCTGAATTTTCAGACCTAATGAAGAAAAATCTAGAAGACCACGGTATTAAATTAGCATTCGGACAAAAAGTAGAAGCTATTGAAGGTGACGGAAAAGTTGAAAGATTAATTACAGATAAAGAAACATTTGATGTAGATATGGTTGTATTAGCTGTAGGTTTCCGTCCAAATACTGCATTAGGTGATGGGAAAATTGAATTATTCCGTAATGGAGCATTTTTAGTTAATAAAAAACAAGAAACAAGCATAAAAGACGTTTATGCTATTGGTGACTGTGCAACTGTATATGATAATGCAGTTGGAGACACTAACTACATTGCTTTAGCATCTAACGCAGTTCGTACTGGATTAGTTGCGGCTCTAAATGCTGGAGGTAATGGAGATGTAGTTGAATCAGCAGGTGTTCAAGGTTCAAATGGTATTTGTATCTATGACCTAAAAATGGTATCTACTGGTTTAACATTAGAAAAAGCAAAACGCTTTGGTTATAATGCAGCTGTGACAGAATACACAGACTTACAAAAACCAGAATTTATTGAACATGATAACCATGAAGTAAAAATCAAAATAGTATACGATAAAGATAGTCGTGTAATTTTAGGAGCTCAAATCGCCTCTAAAGAAGATATTTCAATGGGAATCCACTTATTCTCATTAGCTATCCAAGAGAAAGTAACTATCGAAAAACTTGCTCTTACAGATATTTTCTTCTTACCACACTTTAACAAGCCATATAACTACATTACTATGGCAGCTTTATCAGCAAAAGAATAGTAAGTAATATTATTAATAAATATCATCAAGGAAATAATCTTTGGTGATATTTTTTTGAATAATAAGGAAGGTATCTTCTAAAAATTAGTGTCTATACAATAAAATGTGTAAACTAATATAAAAAGAAAACTTTTGATGTACTAAAGTTTTTTATCTTAAAATTTGCCTTGAAAAGTGATATAATGTAGCAGTAAATGTTTTAGTATGGAGGTGTAACTTGAAATTATCGGTATTAGCCAGCAGTAGTAGTGGAAATAGTATTTACTTAGAACATAATAATTTTAAATGTTTAGTGGATGCAGGACTAACTGGTAAAAAAATAACAGAAAACTTAGCGCAAATCGATCGAGATATAAAAGATATTAATGCTATATTTGTAACACATGAACATATAGACCACATAAAAGGAATAGGTGTACTAGCACGTAAATACAATATTCCAGTTTATGCGAACAAGTTAACTTGGGATAATATGCAAAAGGTTGGCGAGATAAAAACGGATCTTAAATTTCACTTTGAAAAAGAGGAAAGTAAAATTTTTGATGATGTAGTAGTCAATAGTTTTGGAGTAAGTCATGATGCTGCCAACCCACAGTTTTACACTTTTGAGTGTGAAGGTAAGAGGGTAAGTATTCTTACAGATACAGGATATGTATCGGATAAAATGATAGATTATGTAAAAGACTCTCATACAATAGTGTATGAAAGTAACCATGAAGAAAATGTCCTGCTAAGTGGGCCATATCCATGGGTTACAAAACAACGTATTTTATCAGATAAGGGGCATTTATCAAATAACGATTCTGCCAATTATTTAACTAAGATAGTAGGGGATAACACTAAAAATGTCTTTTTAGCCCACCTAAGTGAGCAAAATAATACAAAAGAGCTTGCTAGAATGTCTGCGGATATGACGCTTAAAAATAAAGATATTGACTGTGTGTTAGAAGGGAATAATTCTATTGATTGTAATAATAAAATAGTAATAATGGATACAGATCCAGTACTCCCTACAAAATTACTTGAAATATAATAATATAGAAAGTAAATGAGTATCAGTTATTTGTTAAAAGTATATCTAGTTTGATTTACGAATAAAATGATAGCTATTTTTGAGAAATACTAAGTGTATTTTTATAAAAAAATAGCTATTTTTTTATCGTCTAGAATAAAAAAATAAAAAAAATATTAGAGGTTGAGATGTATAGACAATATTTTAAAAAGATATCTAATAATTCGGTCATAGTTTTTCTCAAAAAGAAAACGTTTACCCTTAAATTTTCAGAAAATTCTAGTTTTTTTGACTGAAATTTTTAATTTTTTTATTGCATTTTATCGAAAAAAATCTTATAAGATATTAATATGTTATTTTTTTATTTTTTTAGAGCAATATAAACAAAAAGATTATACATAATTATCGAATTGTTTTGTTTTATGGCAATATTAAAAATGAATGGATGTCTTAATGGAAAGTATTTATATAGTAAATACTGGTTATTTTTGGAAGGAGTTTAGCGAATGGAAAAGCTATTAGAGATTAAAAATCTAGAAACAGCATTTAGAATTAAAGATGATTACTTCAATGCTGTTGATAAAGTTAGCTTAGATCTTTATAGAAACGAAGTGCTTGCTATAGTGGGAGAGAGTGGTTGTGGTAAATCAACTTTAGCAACTACAATTATGAGACTTCATAATGAGAACTTAACGAAATCTACTGGTGAAGTTATTTTTAATGGTAAGAACTTATTAGATCTTAGCGAAGATGAAATGAATGAAATTAGAACAAGAGATATCGGTATGATATTCCAAGATCCACTTTCTTCATTAAACCCACTACACAGAATTGGAAAACAAATTGAAGAGGCACTTATCTATCATACAAAACTAAGTGCTGAAGAACGTAGTGCACGTGTTATCGAATTATTAACACAAGTTGGTATTCCTAACCCAGAGCGTTGCGCTAAACAATATCCACATGAACTTTCTGGTGGTATGCGTCAACGTGTTATGATAGCGATGGCTATGAGTTGTAAACCTAGCGTTCTTATCGCGGATGAACCTACAACTGCGCTAGATGTTACTATCCAAGCGCAAATCCTTGACCTTATTAAAGGATTACAAGATGAAATGCATGCTGGAATCATCCTAATTACTCACGACCTTGGTGTTGTGGCTGAGATGGCTGATAGGGTAGCGGTGTTATATGCTGGTGAAGTAGTAGAGCTTGGTACTGCGGAACAAATATTTAAAAATCCAAAGCACCCATATACACGTAGTTTATTAAAGAAGTATTCCACAATTTGATGGAGAAGAAAATGACGATGATTTATATGTAATTCAAGGTATGGTACCTTCTATTAAAGATCTTGATAGAAAAGGATGCCGTTTTGCGGACAGAATACCTTGGGTTGAAAAACACTCACATGAAGAAGAACCTACTTTACATGAAGTAGAGGAAGGGCATCATGTAAGATGTACATGTTATAAAGATTTTATTTTTGAAGGGGAGGAGAACTAATGCTTAAAGTTGAAAATCTAAAAGTTCACTATCCCATTCGTGGTGGATTTTTCAATACAATAAAAGACTACGTACATGCAGTAGATGGTGTTGATATTGAAATTGAAGCAGGTAAGACTTATGGTCTTATTGGAGAGAGTGGTAGTGGAAAAACAACAGTTGGTAAAGTCGTTCTAGGTCTTGAAAAAGCAACTGATGGACACATTATCTATAAAGATGAAGATGTTACTCAAAAATCAGCTCGTAAAAAACTTAAATATAATCGTGATGTACAAATGATTTTCCAAGATGCAATGTCTAGTTTGAACCCTAAAAAACGTATTATTGACATTATTTCTGAACCTATTATCAATTTTGAGAATCTTTCAGAAGAAGATACTAGAAAACGTGTTTTAGAACTTCTAAATATTGTAGGTATGGGTGAAGAATCATTGTATAAATACCCATTTGAATTCTCTGGGGGTCAACGTCAACGTATTGGTGTTGCACGTGCTATTGCATGTAATCCTCGCTTAATCGTTGCGGATGAACCTGTATCAGCTCTTGATTTATCAGTTCAAGCGCAAGTACTTAACTTTATGAAAAAGATTCAAAGAGAATTTAATATAAGTTACCTATTTATTTCACACGATTTAGGTGTTGTTAAACATATGTGTGATTATATTTACATTATGTATCGAGGACGTATTGTAGAACGTGGAACACGTGAAGATATTTACAATAATCCGCAACATATTTATACAAAACGTCTTATCGCAGCTATTCCAAGTACTAACTTAGATAAAGCAAAAGAAGTTATTAAAATAAGAAAAGCTGTTGAAAAAGAATATGAAGAAAACTATAATGATTATTTCGATAAAAAAGGAAGAGTTTATCCACTTAAAAAATTAACGGATACTCACTACGTTGCCATGAAAGGAGGAGAAGCATAATGTGGAAAGTAGTTTTAAAACGTGTTTTAGTAATGATACCACAATTATTCATCCTTAGTATTCTGGTATTCGGTCTTGCGAAATTAATGCCTGGGGATCCTTTTGGTGGTCTTGCAGAAAATCCAAAAATTTCTCAAGAACAAATTGAGTCGATTCGTCGTGCAAGTGGATTCTATGAACCATGGTATAAACAATATTTAACATGGCTTTCTAATTTCTTCCACGGAAACTTTGGACTAAGTTATACTACTGGTAAATCAGTTGGAACGCTTTTAGGAGAAAGAATTTTCAACACATTCAACTTATCATTATTCACTGCAGTGTTAATGTACGCTGTTGCTATTCCTATGGGAATGTACGCTGGTCGTTATAATGGTTCTAAATTTGATAAGTTTGTTAACTTCTACAACTTCTTCTTCCTAGCTATTCCATCATTCGTATTATACTTATTTATGATTGCGGTGTTTGGATTTGGATTAGGATGGTTCCCAACAAGTGGATCAGTTGATGTAAACTTAGATCCAGGAACATTTACATATTATATCAATAAACTCCAGCACTTGATTTTACCTGGTATTTGTTTAGCGTTATTATCAACGGTATCAACAGTTCAATACTTACGTAATGAAGTTATTGATGCAAAACAAAGTGACTATGTAAAAACAGCTCGAGCTAAAGGTGTACCTGTTAAAAAAGTTTACTCAGGACATATCTTTAGAAACTCTATTTTACCGATTGCAGCATTCTTCGGATTCTCTATTACTGGACTTTTCAGTGGTGGTATCTTCGTAGAAACAATTTTCGGATATCCAGGAATGGGACAACTATTCTACCAAAGTATTCAAGATAGAGACTATAGTGTTGTAACAACGCTTATGTTATTCTCAGGTTTCTTAACTCTAGTAGGTAGTATGTTGAGTGATATTATTATGGCAATCGTTGACCCACGTATTAAATTAGATTAGGAGGAAGTTGAACAATGACAAAAGCAAAAGAAGAAAAAGTTACAACTAAAACTCCGTCTGGTTTTTCAGTTGTGGCTCGTGAATTTAAAAAAGACAAAGGTGCATTTGCAGCTTTAATAACACTAAGTGCTATCTTAGTATTCGTAATAATATTTAACATTTATATTCGTATAAGTGGTGATTATAAATCATATTTTGATGTAGATTTATTAAATATTTTCTTAAAACCAGGTGAAGATGGATTCTTACTTGGTACTGACGTAGGTGGTCACTCAGTATTTGGATGGCTAATGATGGGGATGCTTAACTCAATCCTTATCGCTGTTGCGGTAACATTTATAACTATTACTTTTGGTACTATGGTTGGATTAGTTATTGCTTACTATGGTGGTCGTGTTGATAACTTTGTTATGCGTTTTGTAGACTTTATGGTAATTATCCCAGTTCTTATGGTTATTATCGTATTCGTAAGTATTAAACGTGATTATGGTATTGGATTATTTATCTTTATCTTATCAGCATTCGCTTGGATGAGTTCTACGCGTCTTGTACGTAGTAAAGCCTTATCTGAATCTCGTCGTGACTATGTTCTTGCATCAAAAACAATGGGAACACCTGATTGGAAAATTATGTTAAAAGGTATCTTACCAAACATTAGTTCTATTATCGTTGTAGAAGCTACATTATCATTAGCGGCTAATATGGGTATTGAGGTAGGTTTAACATATCTTGGATTTGGGCTTCCTGCAGGAACACCAAGTATAGGTACTATGTTATCATATGCAAAAGACGCAGACGTACTTGTAAATAAAATGTACATTTGGCTACCAGCAGCCCTAGCTATTTTAGTTATTGTATTATGTATTAACTCTATAGGTGGAGCATTAAGACGTAGTTTAGATGCTAGACAAAGATTATAATAAAAAAAGTCTCAAATATAGAAAATCTATATTTGAGGCTCTTTATTTTTCTTAAATTTAGTAGTAAAAACTATTTTTTGCTATATTCCATAGCTCGTGCTATTTTTGGTTTAGCTTTTCTTTCTTCGATATTAAACTCACTTAATAATGTCTTAAACTCTTCTAAACCAATGTTGTAGTCTTTTACTTCAAACTCAAGTTCATAGTCGACTATATCGTTTAAAAATGTTGTTTTATCAACAACTAACAAGCCACTTTTATAAGGTAGTTCATATCTTATAGTTTCGATTTTTTGAGTAAGTATCGGAGTTTTTATTTGAACATTGATATTTTCTAATTCCGCTATTATTTCATTAGGTACTATTGGAAGTACGGTTGGCGCTTTAGGAAAAGACTCATCTAAAGGTATATTTATCTCTACATTTTGTTTAGAGCCCTTTATTTTTAAAGTCATTTCATCTTTATTATTAGTGTAGCGAATTTTAAGTGCCGAATTAGCTTTTTTTAGGTTTTCATTAGCATCATCATAATAAAAGATTTTTATTTATTATTTGTGGTTTATCTTCTAAATTTAATGAAGTGTATAGATTATTATATTCATCTTCAGTTAATAAGTTTTTTTAAATTCTATTTCTATTTCTCGCATAAAATATCCTTTCTTTTTTCTAAGGCAATAATAAAAGGTGCATTATTTTTTTGATTGATAAACTGATATACTAATACTTCTATCTCTTTTTGATCTAGTTTGCTCAGTTCTTTTAGGAGAGCGTCTTTTTCGACTTTACCATTTTCGTGTCCCCAATAGACGACTATAACGATACGCCCGCCTACATTTAATCTAGTGATAAACTTATTTATTGTATTTAATGTAGTTTCCGCTTGTGTAGTAATAGTATGATCGGCATTTGGTAGATATCCTAAGTTAAAAACTACCGCTTGAATATTTTCTTCGATATATTTATCAAAATTTTCATGAGAATCAAGGATAACCTCGCACTTATCAGCGAAATTATTTTTTTCTAATAGGTCATTAGTATTAGTTATAGCTTGGTTTTGGACATCGAATGCAAATACTCTTTTTGCCGAAGTTTTCGCTAAAAACAATGTATCATTACCATTTCCCGCTGTTGCATCGACAACTATAGAGTTTTTATCGATAACTTCTTTTAATAACTTTTTACTAAACGCAAGTACCTTATCCATTGTCGCGATCTTCTTTCATATTGATTATTATATCGTTTAATTCGTAAAAATTATCGCAGGCAATTGTAAAATCAAGGGCTGTATTAATAATCTTAGCTAGTATTTTGGCGTTATCAAGAGTATAGTCTTCAGCTTTTTCTGAGTTATCTTTCAGCTCTTTAGTTAGTAGTTCTAATTTTTGAATTAAATCACCTTCTGTAACTTCTACATTTTCATCAAATTCCTTAGTATATGACTTAATATTGTAGCTTACATTATTTAATGGAGGGATATATAATGCACGTAGATTATTAACTTCTTCACCTACAGTAGCTGAAAGTTCATTAAGAGGAGAAGTATAGATCTTTTCATTATCATCTCCAGCTTGCTCGATTACTATCACTTCATGGTCAAATGGATAGAAAGCAAATAGTTCATCAGAGACATTAGCCGCTGTTAAATCGTCATAACATTGTGTAATTAAATTATGATTTAATGGATTGATTTGTTTTAAACTATCTAGGTTTGTTGCGTCAGACAGGGTGAAGCCTTCTACAGGGTCGAACTTAGCCGCATTAAAACAAGAATCTAAGAAGCTCTCTCCACCGATGATTTTAATATCTTTGCCACTTTTAATAAGTAGTTGAGTAGTCAGTTCAGCAACCATAGGATGACCAGGAACTAGATACATAACATCTTGTGAGTTAGCTTGTTCTAAAATATAATTAGTAATACTATTATAAGTATTTTCGAAATTTTCATTTTCTGTATAAAATCTATCACATGTTTCAAAAGGTATATTATTGCTTTCTAAAAAAGAAATTGCGGGATGTTCTTTTGTGCGTGCGATAATTTTTGCCGAGGTATTGTTTAATAATAAGTTTTTAATATTTTCTTTAATATTTGAACTATTGTTAGGTCCAAGACCGATAATGTAAATCATAAGTCGCTCCTTACTTGTTAATCTAATTGTTTAGTGGCTTAAAAATAATCGATATAATCATATTTGCGTTATAATTACTTTATTATTCTTTAACATAGTTATTATAACATAAATAATCTTTTAGGTTCATTAAATTATAGTATTAGAATGAGATTGTTGATTAATTTACATATAATATTCAAGGTGTTATAATTATAGCTATAGCAAAAATATAAAAAAAGGAGGATTTAAATATGTCAATTAAATTATTAAAAGTTGCTAAAGCAACATTAAAAACACCAGGAGTTTTTGCAGGAGGAGTAGCTTTTGGAACAGTAGGGCTTAAATTATTATCAAGCAAAGATGCTAAAAAAGGTTATTCAGTAGTTTTATCAAAATTATATAAAGCAAAAGATGAAGTAGAAGGAACTATTTCTAATATTAAGCAACATGCTGACGATGTAGTTGCAGATGCTAAAGATTTATATGATAAAGAGAAGAAAGAAAGTAATTTATTAGAATTAGAGGAAAAATAATATGGAATTTAAAATATTGCATCTATCGAGCGGGAGAGCGAGAATTAGAGCGAATTTTCGCCTAACGCCAGATGTAAAAGCATATTTTAAAAAACAAGCGAAAAAGATTCAAAGCATAAACAAAGTAGAGTTTTATCAAGATGAATATACTTTTTGCTGTTATTTTTCAAAAACTAATCAAAAATGAGTGTCTAAAGAAATTTTTTTAGAACTTATAGATGTAAAGCAAATTAGAGATTGTTACGAAAATCCAGTTTTAAAAGCTGAGGAAACACCTTATACGATAATAGCGGATGCGGTATTTTGGCGAACAGTATCAAAATTATTTATTCCACTCCCATTAAGAACAGTTTATATATGGTGGAAGGCGTCTAAATATTTTAGAGATACGTTAAAATTATTAGCTAAAAAACAAGTTACAATGGAGACGCTTGATTCAACGGCGATTTTTGTTTCATTAGTAACAGGAGCGCGTGAAACAGCTAGTTCGATTATGTTTATTTTAGAATTAGGGGAGTCTTTAAATAATTGGTCGGAGAAGAAATCTGTAAAAGAACTAGAGAAAAGTTTGATTTCGTTTGATAAAGAAGTTTGGCTTGTAGAAGATGAAGGTAATAGAAAAATACCTAGCTCAGAGGTGAAAAAAGACGATGTTATTTTAATTTCTGAGGGAAATGAAATTTTATTTGATGGTATTGTTACTGGAGGCGGAGCAAGTATTGATGAGAGTTCATTGACAGGAGAAAGTTTTCCGGTAACCAAAAAAATTGGTGATAAAGTTTATTCCAATACTATAGTTGTTCATGGGGAAATTAAACTTAAGGTAGAAAATCCGCAGGTTAATGGTCGAATCTATCATCTTATTCAATTGATGAAAGAGTCAGAAAATCGTGAAGATACATACCACTATAAGTATATAAAATTGGCTGATAGTATCGTAAAATACAACTTTATAGCGATGGGACTGACATATCTTTTTACAAGATCGTTTGCTAAAGCAATTTCGTTTCTATTAGTAGATTATTCTTGTGCTTTGAAGTTATCTACACCTGTTGCTTACCTCACTACTATAAAAAATTTAATAGATAAAAAAATAGTGGTAAAAAACTCAGTAACGCTTGATAAATATGGAGACATAGATACTTTTGTTTTTGATAAAACAGGAACAATAACTGTATCAAGACCGTATATTCGAGAGGTACTACCATTTTATGAATATTCATATGAGGAAGTTGTAAAAATAGGAGCTTGTTTAGAAGAACATATTTACCACCCTATCGCTAGTGCAGTTGTTAGTAAAGCCGAAGAAGATGGTATTGAACACGAGGAAATGCACACAGAACTATACCATATTGCCTCTAGAGGTATTGTTTCACATATTGATGGAGAAAAGGTTGTTATAGGAAGTAGTCAGTTGATAAAAGATGAGAATATTCTAGTTACAGTTGACCAAGAGCGAATTATAGCTGAAAAACAAGAGCAATACAATTTGCTATTCTTAGGGTACAAAGGGAAATTGATTTCTATATTTTGTATAGATATTCCACTTAGGAATGAAGCAAACTCCGTGTTAGCTGAACTTAGAAATAAAGGGAAAAAGGTTGTCTTATTGACTGGAGATAACGACGTTAGAACCAATAAAATCTTAAAAGATATAACATTTGATGAAGTATATACTAATATGACACCTGTAACAAAGTTTGAATATATAAGAAAAGAAAAAGAACAAGGACGTCGTGTGTTAATGATAGGTGATGGACTGAATGATTCAGCAGCATTATCAGAAAGTGACATTAGTATTGTTATGAACGAAAGTGCTGATCTATCAAAACAGATAAGCGATGTAGTTTTACAATCAGATTCTCTTGATTCATTACTATTGTTGTCTGATGTTTCTAAAAAGCTTCGTGCTCAAATGAGTAGTAATGTCAAAGGTACAATTACTATAAATAGTTCATTGATATTTTTAGGGCTTGTAAATGTTCTATCACCTAATTTATTAGCGTTATTACATAACTTAACCACGTTTGGAATAGTTTTTGAAAAAAATTTTTAAAATAAAATAGAATATGAATAAAAAGAATGAGAGGATTAATGAAAAATCCTTTCATTCTTTTAATTTTCTAGAAGATAATAAAATATAAGGAGTTTATCGCCTTAATATGCTATAATATTGTCATGAGTAAAAGCCGAAGAGTAAAGGGGTGATTAAATGGAAGAAGTAGTAGGAAAAGTAAGAGAAGTAGTAAGTAATGGTCTTTATATAGTGTTAGATGGTGGAACAACAGCTTTTTTACCGAAAGAAAATATGCACATCGGTAAGAAGAAAAAATTATCAGATATATTCTCTAAAGGATATGTAATTAAGGCGAAAGTTAAGAGTAAAAAAGAAGATAGTATTATTCTAACTCAAAAGGAAGAGAAAAAAGAGTCTCCTCAAGAAAATAAAGAAAAGAAAAAGACAACCCTTAAGAAAAAACCTAAAAAACAACAAGCAAAGAAAGAAGCCAAAGCTAAAGAAGTAAAGTCACCTCCTAAAGAAGATAAAAAACAACAAGAAGAATTACCCCAAAAACAAGAAACAAAAACAATAAAAGACTTAAAAAAATTACAGTATATCGGTAATATGAAAATATCTGTAGGTCGTGGTAAAAAATCTAATATTACAGAAGTTTCAGAAGAAGTAGTTGAGAAAAAAGAATTACCAAAAGTACCAGAAGGCTTTTTAGATAATATTATATCAACTACAAAGTCTGCTTATAAAAAATATGATAATGTGAAGAAAAGTCTTAGTGAGGAAGGGTATTTAGATGAAAATTAATACTTTGTGGAATAAAGAGGATAAAATAGCTATTGCTTTGTCAGGTGGAGTAGATTCTATAGTATTATTTCATTTATTAGTAACTGAGTATAAAGATAGTTATAAACAGCTAGTAGTTTTTCATATTAATCATGGTTTACGTGAGGAGTCGTATGAAGAAGCGGAATTCGTAGAGAGGTTTGTTAAAGATTTTGATGTTAAGTTTTATAAAGAAGAACTTAATATGTCAGGTCTAGAGCGTGATAGTCACACTTCAGAGGAAATGCTCGCAAGAGAATTACGCTATCAAGCGTTTAATAAGATGGCAAAATTAGAAGGTGTAACTAAACTCTTAACCGCCCATCATAAAAATGACCAAGTAGAAAATATATTAATGAGGTTATTAACTGGTCGTAGTATTGATCATTCATTAGCTATTTGCGAAGAGATTGAAATGGCTGGTTTAACTATTTATCGCCCGCTACTTAATAGTTTAAAAGCTGAGTTAGAGGAGTACGCAAAAGGAAAAAATCTGCATTATTATGTAGATGCGACTAACTTTGATACAGACTATACAAGAAATAATATTAGACATAATATTGTGCCACTGCTTAATGATATTAATAGTGGTAGTTTTGATAATTTGATTAACTTTTGCTAATTATTATCAAAATATAAATAATAATCTAAAAAAAGCAATATTATCAAATAAAGATAATTATATTTTTTTCTAGAGACGAATATAAAATAAGTTTAGTTAAAGATAAATTTTTTAGAGCTTAATGAAGAAGAAATGTATTTCTTATTAAAAAGACTTAATTACTGATGAATTAGGTGTTTTTTTGATATTAAGCAAAAAGGCGATTTTTTTGACGTTGTTTCGTCTTTAAAGAAAAAAATTCAGGTAATAAAAGTTATGATTTGAAAAAAATAATTTAAAAATTATTAGTCAATATGAAACTTTATATATTCATAAAATTGAAAAAAAGTGTTATAATGATAAAATAGAAATAATTATCGATAAAATTTGTGAAAAATAGTGTTTATGAATTTTATCAAAATAAATTTATAATATCTACAGATGCTAAAGATTCAGAAATTGGCTTTAACAAATCTGAGTTACCTCTTCTTGTTACAATAAAAAAAGAAGGGGATAGAGTGCGTCGAGGAGAAATAAATAAAAAACTTTCCCGTATTTTCATTGATGAGAAGGTGCCGAAAGAATTAAGAGATACTTTGCCTGTAATAAGAAATAATAAGGGCGAAGTTCTTGGTGTTTTAGGTATTGGTACAAAAGTCAATAAAAATAAAATTTATGATTATTATATAAAAATGAAAGGATAAGACAGTGGAAAATATATTACAAGACATTGAGAAAGTTTTATTTACTCATGAGGAAATAGTTGAAGCAAGTAAACGAATTGCTAAACATATAGAAGAGGACTATAAAGATAAAGAGCCTGTTTTAATTTGTACTTTAAAAGGTGCATTACCTTTTATGGCAGAACTTATGAAACATATTGATATTTATGTTGTTATAGATTTTATAGATGTATCTAGTTACCACGGTGGAACTGAATCTACAGGTACTATATTAATTAAAAAAGACGTAGGTATGGATATCGCTGGACGTGATGTAATTATAGTTGAGGATATTGTTGATACAGGTAGAACTTTAAAAGCACTTATCGAAAACTTATTAGAAAGAAAAGTAGCGTCTGTAACTTGTGCTTCATTACTAGATAAACCAGAAGCTCGTATCGTTGATATTGAACCGGATTATATTGGGTTAGTTTGTCCAAAAGCTTTTGTAGTTGGATTTGGATTAGACTATGATGAGAGATACAGAAATACGCCATATGTAGGTGTTTTAAAAGAAGAAATCTATTCATAAATATAGATTTTAAATAATATAAAAAAATAATTAAAAATTTTAGTCAAATAAAGTCAAAAAAATTTTAATCATATTTAAGGTCAAATATGGTAAAAATAAGATACTTTTTAGAAAATAAATTAGGAGGTAGTTAGTCTATATGAATAATGGGAAAAGACAAAATTCTATTCTTAGCATGCTTGCCCTTATTGTTATAGCATTGGGAGTATTTGCTTATTGGCAGCAAGACTTACCTGGGACAACAGAAAAACTAGACTACTCAAAACTTGTTAAGAATATAAATGAAGACAAGATTAAAGAAATTAGTCTACAAAGAAAAGATGAAAACTATAATGTAAAAGGGGTTTTAACAGATGGTGAAAAGAATTTTGAATCATTAGTTCCAGCATCTGATAATGAAATCCAAAAGCAAATTAATGAAAAAGCAAAAGATGGAAAACTTAATGTAGTAGAATATAAGGCTGCAGAAAAAACTGGAGCAATTCTTTCGTTCTTAGGGAACATCGTACCATTTATCTTAATGATGGGGTTACTGTTCTACTTTATGTCACAAATGCAAGGTGGCGGTGGAGGCAAAGTAATGAGCTTCCAAAAATCAAAGCTAAGAAAATCGATGCAGGTGAAGGTACTGTTACATTTAACGATGTAGCAGGAGCTGATGAAGAAAAACAAGAACTTGCAGAGATGGTTGAATTCTTAAAAGATCACCGTAAATTCACTAAGATGGGTGCTAAAATACCTAAAGGGGTGTTATTAGAGGGTCCTCCGGGAACAGGGAAAACTTTATTAGCCCGTGCAGTTGCTGGAGAAGCAAAAGTTCCATTCTTCTCAATCTCAGGATCTGATTTCGTTGAGATGTTCGTAGGGGTTGGGGCTAGCCGTGTTCGTGATTTATTTAAAGAAGCTGAAAAAAATGCGCCATGTATTATCTTTATCGATGAAATCGATGCTGTCGGACGTAAACGTGGTAGTGGAGTAGGTGGAGGAAACGACGAACGTGAACAAACTCTTAACCAACTTCTTGTTGAAATGGACGGATTCGATGGTGAAAAAGGTATTATCGTAATTGCAGCGACTAACCGTGCTGATGTATTAGATAACGCACTTAGAAGACCTGGACGTTTTGATAGACAAATCAAAGTTTCTACTCCAGACGTAAAAGGTCGTGAAGCAATTCTTAAAGTACACGCTAAAAACAAACCGCTTGCTAAAGATGTTGAGCTTCGTTCATTAGCTGAAAAAACTCCAGGGTTCTCTGGGGCTGATCTTGCTAACATACTAAATGAAGCAGCACTTTTAGCGGCACGTGAAAACAAAAACGCTATTGAAAAATCTGATTTAGATGAAGCTATGGACAGAGTAATCGGTGGTCCAGCTAAACGTAGTAGAGTTTATACTCCAAGAGAAAAACGTTTAGTAGCTTATCACGAAGCTGGACATGCTATTGTAGGTATGGTTCTTGATAGCGCGGATAAAGTACAAAAAGTTACTATTATTCCTCGTGGGGATGCAGGTGGATATAACCTGATGATTCCTGAAGAAGAGAAATACTTCCAAACTCGTACAGATTTAATTGATAAAATTTGTGGTCTATTAGGTGGACGTGCAGCAGAACAAATCTTCTTTAATGAAGTTTCTACTGGAGCTCACAATGACTTTGAACGTGTAACTGCAATTGCACGTGCAATGGTTACAGAGTACGGTATGAGTGATGTTGTAGGGCCAATGCAAGCTCCATTCCACGACCCATATGGTGGACGTCAATTATCAAGTATCGGTAACTATTCAGAAGAAATGCTGAAAGAAATCGATAAAGAAGTACGTAAAATTATTAATGAATGTCACGCTAAAGTGTTACACATCATTGAAACTCACAGAGATCAGTTAGAACTTATCGCTCAAACTCTTATGAAAGTTGAAACAATTGATAGAAAAGAAATTGTTGCTCTTTACCAATTTGGTAAAATGCCAAAAGAGTTAGACGAAAGAGAAGCAGAACAACTTGATAAAATAGTTAATAAAAAATACTACGAAGAACAAGCTCGTTTAGCTAAAGAAAAAGAATCAGGACCAGAGATTTATGTAGAGTCTACTGATGATACTGATAACAAAGATATAGAAGAATAATATGAAGACCAGGTTTGAATTTATTTCAAATCTGGTTTTTTTATGTTTTAAAATAACATATTTCCGAGGAAATTAACTTCAGTTAAGTTTAAAGCTATACAATATATTTTTATGGTATAATTGTTATTAATCTACTATTTTGAAATAAAAAAATATAGTGATTATTTGGAGGGAAAAATGAAGTATTTGACAAGTGAAGAGGTTAAGAATGCTAAGAAAAATATTAGTGTTATAAAACCTTATAAAACAACAAAAGAAATAATATTTTCTAATATCTTCACGTTCTTTAATGCGATGAACTTGGTATTAGCTGCTTTTATAGCTACAACGTTAAGATTCGAAAATATGTTATTTTTAGGTGTTATCGCAATAAATACAGCTATAGGTATTTATCAAGAAGTTAGATCTAAAAATGCTTTAGAAGAATTAAGTTTATTAGGGCGAAATAAATATCGTGTAAATCGTGATAATGAAATAATAGAAGTCGATTCGGAAGAAATAGTTTTAGGTGAGTATCTTCATCTAAATCTAGGAGACCAAGTGCCTGTAGATGCTGAGATAATCGAAGGTAGTATTGAGGTTGATGAATCATTGCTAACCGGAGAAAGTGACAATATTTACAAAACTACAGGTAACGAACTTATGAGTGGTAGTAACGTAGTAAGTGGTAGTTGTCTAGTAAAAGTTACCGCTGTTGGTGGGGATAGCTATATTAATAAACTAGCTAAAAGCACAAAAGAATTTAAAAAATATCCATCAAAACTAAGAGACTATATGGATAGAATCCTGAAAGTAATATCAGTACTATTAGTTCCGGTAGCTATTATGTTATATGTTAGAGGTGCTAGTCTAGGGCGTGGATATACGGATATAGTTTTACGTAGTGCAGGTGCATTAGTAGGTATGATACCAGAAGGGCTAATCCTGCTTGTAAGTGTGTCTTTAGCGGTTGCTGCGATGAAACTAGCTAAGAAAAAAGTTCTAGTGCAAGAACTATACTGTGTAGAAACTCTTGCACGTGTAGATGTACTTTGTTTTGATAAAACAGGGACAATAACTACAGGTAACATGAATGTAGTCGAGATAGATGAAAAAGTAGCTAGCGAATTATCTAGTTATTTAGCATATTTTGAAGATGAGAATGCCACATCAAGAGCTTTAAAAAATCATTTAACTTGTGAGAAAAAATGGGATATTGACGAGATTGGCGCATTTTCTAGTAAAAATAAATATTCATACATTCAATTAAAAGAAGGTGGTACTTATTTCTTCGGGGCCTATGAATTTTTAGGATTTGAAGAAGGTATGACGGAATACTATGAGAGCCTGAAACAACAGGGTTATAGAATATTATCGCTAGCTTATACTGATGAAAAAGTAACTACTCCATCAAATATGAAGTTGATTGGTCATGTAGTACTTTCTGACGAAATCAAAGCTAATACAAAAGAGACATTTAAGTATTTCGAATCACAAGGAGTGGCTGTAAAAATAATAAGTGGAGACAATCACATTGCAGTTCTTGGGGTAGCTAAAAAAGCAGGGTTTAAACAAGATGCCCGTGCTGTAGATATGACGAAAGTAACAGAAGAAAACTTTGAGTCTGTAGTATTAGAAAATGATATTTTTGGTCGAGTAACACCAGATCAAAAACAACGCATGGTGGAGATTCTACAAAAAAATGGAAAAACAGTTGCGATGAGTGGGGACGGTGTTAATGACGTGCTAGCGCTGAAAAAAGCTGATATTAGTTTTGCGATGAATGGTGCAACTAGTGCCGCTAAGAGTGTTTCTAATATTGTATTTTTAACAAATGACTTTGCAGTATTTTATGATATTTTAATGGAAGGTCGTCGTGTAATTAACAATATTCAAAAAGTAGCATCGCTATTTTTAACAAAAACATTCTTCTCGATAGTATTTGCGGTGATAAGTGTATTATTCGCCTTTGAGTTTGCATTTATTCCTATTCAATTTACTATTATTTCAGCTATAACAATAGGAGTTCCATCGTTCTTCCTAACGTTTGAATCGAATAAAGAAAAAGTAAGTAATAACTTTATGAGAGATATTTTAACGAATGCCACTATTGGTGGTGGTGTGTTGGTAGCGAGTGTTCTACTGACAAATATTGTAATAGATAACCAAGCGCAAATGAAGTTTATTTGCTTTGTACTAGCGCTTGTTAATGGGCTATGTATGGTGGCAAAAGTTAGTTTACCTCTAAATAAATATAAAGTAGTATTATTAGGGGTACTAAGCTTTGCGGCTATCGTTGGTGTGTTTGTTAATATATTTATTTTAAAAAACCACTTTGCTCCATTAGCTGCTCCACAGCTACTATATATAGTAGGGCTTGGATGTTTAATAGCGACTATTCATTTCTTTACAAAACGAAAAAGTTTAGTTTAATTAAGACGACAATTAGTCGTCTTTTTTTTATTCCTTTATAAAAATCGAAATATATAATATAATAAGTATTAACGAAATAGGAGCATTTAAATAATGAAAAAATTTTTAGTAGCGACCATAACAAGTATTTTGTTGTTAATTGGAATTGTAGCCGGAAGTATTTATTACGAAAAATATAAAATAGAACACATTGTGAAAAGTGATAAAGTTAAAGAAGTCGTAGAGAATATGTTGAAAAAACAAGATGACAAAGCCTTGACACCAGAAGGAAAAATAAAGAGTTATAAGATAGATTATGATAAAGTAGAGAAAAATCCAATGGGAGGGATAAGTATAGATATAATCATTAATGATGATGAAGAACTTACTATAGGTACTATTATTAATAAATATGATTCGAGAGAAAGGTATAATTTAGGAGCATTAAGTTTCTCTCCAAAATTACATAAATTATTATATGAGGAATAGCAACTAAGGTTTTACCGTATAATCACTTAAAAAGGAGGGTTAATTTTAGTGAAAAAAGTATTAAAAGGAATCCTTATAGTTTTATTGTTAATTGCAGCAACAGTAGGATTTATGTGGGGTAAAGAATATATGGGAAATAAAGAGATAGAGAATATTGTAAAAAGTGAGGATGGAAAAGAAGCTATAGAAAGTATGTTAAGAAGTATAGATGATAAAGCGTTAACCTCAGAAGGGAAGATAAAAAGTTATAAGATAGAATATGATAAAGTTAAAAAGAACCCAATGGGAGGGATAAATGTATATTTAATAATTAACGATGACCCTGAGATGAAATTAAATACAATTTTAGTAAAAGGTACACAAGGGAAAAAGTATGAAGCGGGTGCACCGGGACGTAGTCCAAAATTTGATAAGCTTACAAATGAATTAGAGGAATAATATACAATAAAGAAAAAAATTAGAGGTGATAACATTGAAGAAAAAAGTATTAATAGGAATTTCACTAGTTTTACTAGTAGTTGTGGTAATAGTAGGGGTAACAAAGTATAGAGGAAATATGAATAATAATAAAGAAATAGAAAGTATAGTGAAAAGTGACGAGGTAAAAGAGACTATAGAAAATACGCTTAGGGCTATAGATGATAAAGCTTTGACGCCAGAAGGTAAGATAAAAAGTTATAAGATAGAATATGATGAATCTCAAAGAAATCCGATGGGCGGTATAGGTGTATATTTAATAATTAATGATGACCCTGATATGAAATTAAACACTACTCTACAAAAAGGTACACAAGGGAAAAAGTACGAAACAGGTGCGATGGGACGTAGTCCAAAACTAAGAAATCTTACACAAGAGAAAAGAAGTAATATTACTATGTCAGATAAGGAAAATATATACTTAATAAACCAAGCATATGTTAAAGATCCTTACTTAGGTATGTCATTAGAAACTTCTGATAAGAAGTATGTTGCAACTCTATCTGATATAAATGATAATCGTACCAATAATGGAGAACGAATTTTCTTATATACAAAAACAATAGACGGAGAAGATGTGGTTAAACCCGATGCTCAGACTAGGGATAGAATAAAGGTGAAAGAAGTAACGATATTGTTCCAAGGGTTACCGCGCGATGCGAAAGGGGGGGATTCGTCAAGAGTTCTGGTAGAAAAAGCCTTGAAAACAACAAAAAGTATATTGTCGAATGACAAGGTTGCGGTAGAGAGGTTAAAAGCTTCATCGGAATATTTAAAAGATATTATGGAGAAGTATCCATTTGCTAAAATTAATATATATGGTCATTTGTTAGGGGGAGCAGATGCGCAATATGCTTTAGCAAATGTAACTGATTATGATAGAATAAAATCTGTTTATCTATACAATAGTCCAAATGTCTTTCCTATTTTATCTTATGAACAAAGATTAAATGCCAGTGCATTATATGACAACATAAATAACTTTATAGATAGTAAAGACATAGCAGGTTTTGGTTATGAAAAAGATAAAGGTACTGTTGGTAAAATATATGAAGTTTCTGGACTAGAATCTGATTAGTAAAAGTAACTAGTGACCAAAGGAATGACAATATTACTAAATTAATATAAAATATCAATACGAAAAAAACAGCGAATTTAAAAAGGTAGATTTGCTGTTTTTTTCTTGTTAAATGAGATGTTTTGTTGGAATTTGAAAGTATAAAGCTAAAATAAAAAAATCAATAAATGTATTAATTAATATTATGGATATTTGGAGTCTTAATGTAGCTAGAAAATTATATTATTTCTTAAATAGTGCAAAAAAATATTTACATAGACATATGATATGCAGATTTGAGTGAAGAATAAGTAATATAATATCATAGTATTGAATTACAACATATGTTGTAGTTAGAAAATAGATAAATAAAGTGATAAATCAATATAAGATGGATAATAAAAATCTTTTAAAGTACATTAATCTATATTTATATTTAATTATTTCATAAAATAATATACAAAGCGATAAAAAAGTATTATAATTGTAATAAGTAAAATACGATAGAAGGTGATGATGTTGGTAAAAAAGCACTAATAGGAGTATCACTAGCGGTATTGGCCGTAGTAGGAGTAGTAGGAGGTAAAGTATACATGAACAATAATGATAATAAAGTAGAGAACATCGTAAGAAGTGATGAAGCAAAACAAACTATTGAAGGAATGCTGAAAAAGTTAGATAGCAAGGCGCTAACATCAGAAGGAAAAATAAAAAGTTATAAAATCGATGAGAGTTACAGTAAAGTAAACCCAATGGGAGGTATAGATATAAAACTCGTAATAAATGACAGAGATGATTTGGTTTTAGAAACTACATTAAATAAATATTCAGACGATAAGGGTTATAAACATGGTGCATTAGGTATGAGCCAAGAGTTAGACTCACTGTTGAAATAATGAAGTAACTAGAGAGGTAGAAGTGTTATGGCGTATAGTGATGAAACAAATATGAATATAGCAAAAGAGGAGTACAAAAATCGACCAACTGGGTATATATTAAAAACAGAAAATAATGAAGTGGTAGGGACTCTTTCTGATGCTAACGACAACCGTAGTAATAATGGAGAACAAATCTATACTTATACAAAACCAGAGGGTAGTAATAAAATCGTTTCTCCAGATGCTCCGCTTAGCGAAAGGGAAAAGGTTGAGGAAATAACAATATTATATAGGGGTTCAACTGCTCCAGGCAAAGGTGCTGATAATGCAGATGCAAAAAGAGACTGGTTAGACAATGATGCACCAATGGCTAAGAAGATAATTTTAGGAGAAAAGGGTGCTACCGGCCAGTTGGAAGCTTCATCAGATTATTTAAAAGAAATGATGGAAAAATATCCAAATGCAAAGATTAATATTTATGGACATTCATTGGGTTCTATGGATGCCCAATATGCCTTAGCGAATGTAACGGATTATTCTAGAATAAAATCTGCAAATATATACAATGGTCCGAATATTTATTCAACACTTACAGAAGAACAAAAAATAAATGTTAGTGCACTATATGATAAAATAAATAATTATGTAGATAGTAGAGATTTAGTTGGCTTGGGATATAATAAAGGAGAAGGTACAGTAGGGAAAACTTATAATTTTTCAGGGAAAAGTAGCGGATTTGACAAAGTAGACCAACATATGTGGGGAGGATATCGTTTTGATGATAACGGGAATCTTATAGATGAAAAAGGAAATATAGTAAAAGCATGGAATAAACCCGATGAAATAATGAAACTTCAGGCAGAAGCAAAAAACAAAGTTAGAGATGCGGCGATTAATAAAGTTCAAGGTCTTTCAGTTGATGTAGATCATGACGGTAAACTTGATGCACAATTTGGAAAAGATAAGTTACTTACAACTGAGTTGATGCCAGGTAGTGGAGCTGGTAAAGATATAGTTATTAATTTCTCTTCTTTACACGGATTATCAAAAAACTTACAAGGGTTATTAGAAGATATAAAACAAATAAGAGAGTTATTAACTAAATCTACCACAACAAATAGTACTGTAGAATCGAGAAAGGCTAGTAGAACGGAGACTTTAGAACAATCTATAGTAAGTTACTTGGAACAAATAAATCTTATAAAGAGTATTAAAAATTTAGATAATTTTTATACAAAATTAGAAGGTAAAGAAAAACTATTCTCAGAAATAGCTAATTATAGTACATATCAATTTTCTAGACAATTTGACTGGTTTGGATTTAGTGGTTTTAAAACATGGTGTTATAGAAGTGGAGCCTCATGGGATTATGGTATAGTGACTAAATTACTAGATTCACTAAGTAAAAAGGCTAGAGAAACTTGGGATACTATTAATAAAATAATTGTTGTACCAGGAATAGGTCCAGGTGGTACTGGTATTATCCAATTAAATACTAAAACAGGTATAGCCCAAAAAGGTGAGGCTACAATAAATAGCTTTAAGAAAAGTATAGGTGACACTTTAAAAGGGGAAGGAATAAGATCAACATTTGACGATGGAATAGCTAATCCTCTTACGGAAGTGTTAGCTGTTGAACTAACTAATGTTGACAAAATGGAAGCATGTATAAATAGTATGATTGGTAGTGTTAATGCACTAGCTGAAAGTCACAGAAATAATGATGCTACGATTGAACAAAACTGGAGATCTAATCAAGATGTAATGGGTGGCTATATAGTAGGGACTATTCCAACAGATTTTGATACATTTGTTAAGCAATCAAACTTATTTGATGACTTAGAAGTGTTAAAAGCCTTTGACCAACAAGTCGATAATACTACTAAATCTTTAGGGGATAGTATGATAACTGCTTTTTCTGGGTATTTAACTGAGTCTAAAAGTAGTGTTGATGCTACTCATAGTGGTTTAAATGATACTGAGTCTGCGGCTAGAGATGTTATAGCTGAATTTGCGACGGAAATATGTTATAAGGTGAAGTTAAGTATAAATTTTTATAATACGGTAGAAGCATGCATTAGTATAGCTAGCAGTATTAAAGAGATTAAGAGTTTTATAGATAATATTGAGCAGGAATATCAGGAAACAATACAAACAATCTTTAATACTGGTAATTCACTACCTTCGTTAAAAACACAGCTTAGAAGTTATCTAGAAGATGCAATATATAATTATTCTACGTTGTCTGATGTAGTAAAAGGTCAAAGAGTTATAGCATCGATTATGAATAGGATATATACACAAGCTCTAGGATTTTTAAGATTAGTGAATGAAAATAAAGGTAAATCAATAGAAGCTCTAGCGGAAAGAATGGAAGATATGGGAACTATGGCTTCTCATATCTCACAAATAGTAGAGCAATGTTTTGGAAGTAAAGCATAATAATATATAAAGCGAAGAAGTTTTTTTCTTCGCTTTTTTTATATAAACTAAGTAGATTTACATGTAAAGTATTTAAAATATATACAAAATATTAAAATGATATTATAATTATAAGTAAAACAATAGGGTGGGGAGGATGAGATTGTTGAAAAAAATATTAAAAGGAATCCTTATAGTTTTACTATTAATTATAGGGGTGATAGGGTTAATATGTGGTAAAGAATATATAGAAAGTAAAAGAATAGAACATATAGTGAAGAGTGATGATGGAAAAGAAGCTGTAGAGAGTATGCTGAAGAGTATGGATGATAAAGCATTGACTCCAGAGGGAAAGATAAAAAGTTATAAGATTGATTTTGATAAAGTAGAAAAAAATCCGATGGGAGGGATAAATATATATTTAATAATTAATGATGACCCTGATATGAGATTAAATACTACATTAGTAAGGGGTACGCGAGGGGAAAAGTATAAAACAGGGGCAATGGTGATTAGTCCTAAATTATCAAAGCTCATTGATTAGTTTAAGGAGGCGATATTATGTATAAAGATGAAGAAAATAAATATTTAGCTTTACAAGAATATCAAAACAACCTTAAGGTAGGTGATGAGTTGAGATTACCTAACCATAATTACGTTGCAACCTTATCTGATATTAATGATAATCGAACTAATAATGGAGAACAGATTTTTGATATGTTAAAACAATATTATAATAATAGGTGAGAAAATAGATTAGAGGGTGATAATATTGCTAAAAAAAGTATTAAAAGGAATCCTTATAGTTTTACTATTAATTATAGGGGTAGCAGGGTTAATATATGGTAAAGAGTATATAGAAAGTAAAAGAATAGAACATATAGTGAAAAGTGATGATGGAAAAGAAGCTATAGAGAATATGTTGAAGAAAATGGACAGCAAAGCACTAACATCAGAAGGAAAGATAAAAAGTTATAAGATAGATTTTGATAAATTAGGTAAAAATCCCATGGGAGGGATATATATACTTTTAATAATTAATGATGATCCGGAGATGAAGTTGGATACAACTTTAGAGAAAGGGACACGAGGGGAAAAGTATAAAACAGGAGCTAAGGGGATTAGCCCTAAATTAAGAAAGCTTGTATATGGTGAAAAGCGATAATTATATGTACACAAAAATAAACATCACTAGTAGTGGTTTAAAATAAAAGGAGGTTTTTAGAAAATGGCGAAGAAAAAGAAGAAAAGTAAAAATATGATGGAACGCTATCATGGACCATTAATTGAAAATGAAGTGGTGTTAGGGTACATAAAGCTTGTACCATGGCTTACTCTGGTGATTTCAGGTATGATATTTTGGGGGATAACAATCGGAAATTGGACTGACGTCTATAGAACTTTGTTTGAGGTGTGCGTATACTACAGTGCTTTCGCAATAGTCATTTCTTTTTTTGATAAGTTTATTTTAAAATTTAAAATTTTTGTTTATCTGCTTATTTCTTTGATTTTCGTAGTGTTAACTATTGATATTAGTTGTATAAATTTATTGCTTATTTCTCAAGGTGAGTTATCTCCAGAAATGATGGTAGTTTGTGTTTATATAGCAATAGGTCTGTTTCTAATTTTCAGCTTTGTTTATGCATGGTATTATTTGCCGAAAAATCAAGGGAAGATTTGGGCGATTAACCAATGGGAAACTTATGAAAAACTACTTAAAAATAAGAAATTAATGAAGTTTCTAAAACCTTTACCAGTTGTTGCATTTGTGCTTATAGTGATAGCTGTTTTATCAGGGCATGAGAACTATATTGAATGTGTCTTTGGTGTTTTAAATGGAATTTTAGATTTATTCGCTTTTCCAGCCCTTGTAGTAGATGCTATTTATGGAGCTATCTATATAAGTGGAAATCCTAGCTACGATGAGTTAAGGTAGAAATCAAATATAATAATGTCATATAAATCGACGTTTTAATATATAAATAAATATATATATGAAGTGAAGAATGTTTTCTTCGCTTTTTTTATTTTTTTATAAAACACAGATGGTTAATATTATAATTATTTGGATAAATATAACTCGCTAATTGTGATAAGAGTAATAGTACAGAAAAAAATATTACCTAAATTTTTATTAAACTATTTCTGAATATTGAATTGATTTTTTTCTGATTATTTAAGTTAAAAATATAGATATTATTTTTTTAAAAAAACCAGGAGGAGTTATTAACATGAAATTTCCGAAGAAGCCAGTAGTAAGTGTAGTAAGCTTATCTTTACTAGTGGGGAATGTAAATTTATTAACTAATAATATTAATTCAAAATTTATTTATGCACAAAATGGTGCAAAAGAACAAGCATTATCTAATGTTTCAAAAGAAGATGAGAAAAAATTTAATAATGATGATAAGGTAAAAATAATTGTTAAATTAAAAGAGGATAAAGTAAATCCTGATGATTTAAAAACAGCTGAAGGGTTGAAAAAACGTGAAGCTAGCACAAAAGAACCTCGTGAAAAAGCCTTAAAAGAAATAAAAGAAAAAGGTGTGAATTATGAAAAACTATTTGAATATGACACACTTTTAAATGGGTTTGCTTTAGAAACTACTTATGAAGATGCTAAAAAAATTCAAGCAATGAACTTCGTAGATAGTGTTGAAGTAAGTGTTGCTTACAAAAAACCAGAAACAACTACTAATGCAGTTGAAACAAAAAAAGAAGAGGTAAATGACTTCTCTAAAGCTCTAGATAGTTATAATCTAATTAACATTCAACCACTGTGGGATAAAGGTTACCGTGGACAAGGAAGAGTAATAGCGGTGCTTGATTCAGGGCTCGATCCTGATCACCCTGTTCTAAGATTAACAGATAACTCTCAATCTAAATATAAAACAAAAGAAGATGCTGAAAAAGCGATGAAAGAAGCGGGAATAGACTATGGTAAGTGGTATAGTGATAAATTACCGTTTGCTTTCAACTATAATGATTGGAACAATGATATTAAACAAAGTGGATTCAAATCACATGGTATGCACGTTGCTGGTACTGCGGTAGGTAACCCTAAAGAAAAAAGCGGAACAGGTGACTATATTACAGGTGTAGCTCCAGAAGCGCAATTAATATTTATGCGTGTATTCTCAGAATCTAAAAACTCAAGAACAGAGTCTTATATTTATACTAAGGCTATTGAGGATGCTATTAAGTTAGGTGCGGATACTATTAACTTAAGTTTAGGGTCGCCAGCTGGTTCAGTAATGGAAGTTGGTGATGGTTTAATTAGCGCATTAGAAGTAGCTAAAAAAGCAGGAGTAAATATTGTAGCCGCTGCTGGTAACAATGCTTACTTCTCTAAAGGTGGTTTTGATTACATCACACCACGTGCGGTAAATCCGGACTACGGGACAGTAGGACGTCCATCAGTATCTGATGATGCTATTTCTGTAGCTAATATTAGTAATAGTGTACTTAATAGAGAGATTGCTACAGTTGCGAACTTATTAGGTAATGTAGCTTTTAATAATGGTAATGTGCCTATCTTCACATATTCAAAACTTTTTGAAAATAAAGACTATGACTATGTTTATGTAGGTGTTGGGAAAGAAGAAAATTATGAAGGTAAAGATTTAACAGGTAAAATTGCCTTAGTTCAACGTGGTGAAAACAGCTTTGAAGATAAGGTGAAAATAGCTAAAAAACATGGAGCTGCAGGGGTAATAGCATACTTTAATGATGGAGATACTATCTATAATGTTGTCTTAAATGGTCAAGATAAAGACTTCCCGGTAGTAACGACTTATTATAACTTTGGTAATGAGCTAGCTCAACATGAAGGTGAGTATAAAATTAACTTCAACGGGAAATGGGAGAAAAAAACCAAATGAAAATGTTGGTAAATTCGACGATTCATCTAGTTGGGGCTTAACAGTTGATGGATACTTAAAACCAGACGTTACAGCACCAGGTGGAGATATTATCTCTTCTTATAATGATGGAAGATACGGATTAGACAGTGGGACAAGTATGGCATCACCTCACGTAGCTGGAGCAACTGCATTAATAAAACAAGCTCTTGCGGAAAGATTCCCTAGTAAGACTGCAGAAGAACTTCAAAAATTAGTAAAACACTTATTAATGAGTACAGCTAGTATTAATGTTAATAAAGATAATGGTGTATACATTTCTCCAAGACAACAAGGTGCAGGATTAATAGATGCGTATAAAGCTGCTTATGGAGATGTTTATGTTACTGGAACAAATGACTATGGTAGTGTAAGTTTAGGTAATGTAGGTGATAAATTTGATGTAAAACTATTAGTTCATAATATTTCTGATAAACCTAAAACGTTAAAATATAAATCAACATTAATTACAGATGATGCATATGGTGAAGGTAATGGTGATTGGACTGGTTACTTAACTATGACTTCACGTTTACTTAGTGAACTAGAAGGAGAAAAAACTGTTACTGTAGGTGCAAATTCTACTTCAGAAATCACGGTATCAGTAGATGCAAGCAAATATAATGAAGAACTATTAAAATTATTTAAAAATGGTTATTATTTAGAAGGGTTTGTAGAGTTTTATGGAGCTGATGGTAAATCAACAGACAAAGTAGCAAGTATACCTTTTGTAGGATTCAAAGGGGAGTTCCAAAACTTACCAGTATTAGAAAAACCAATTTATTCTATGAAAGATGGAGAAAAACCAACATATGAATATGGATTTGATTCAAATAATAATAACTGGGATTCTCTAACGGATATGAACTTCACAGGTATATTGACTACATATAAAGAAGATAAGAAAGATAAGAGAACTCTTGCGGGAGCATATATTAACCCACTAACTAATGCAAGATTCTTTACAGATAAAATATTCTTCTCTCCTAATGGTGATGAAAACTATGATGAAATCGGAATGCGTGGAGTATTCTTACGTAACTATGAAAACTTAAAATTAACAGTATATGCAAAAGATGATGTTGAACGTAAAAATCCACTTTACGAAAATGGAAATGCATCAGGGAATAAAAACTTCTTTAACAATACAGGTAAAAAATATACTGCATTATCATTAACAAACTGGAAAGGTGTAGATAAAAACGGTAACCCTCTTCCAGATGGAGAATACCAATATGTTCTTACATATAGTTCACAAGCGACTGGAGCTAAAATGCAAGAAACATCATTTAATGTAGTAATCGATAGAAAAGCTCCTAAGATTACAGGTGCTAATGGTGGATATTACGATGAAGCTACACGTAAATTCACTCCTTATCCAATAATGGAAGACGGAAGCGGAGTATTCTATAAAAAATTAAGTTATGGTAAAAATGTAATCCAACCTAATGAAGATGGAAGTTACACTATTCCAGAAGGTGTAAACTTAAAAGATGTTACTTTCGAAGTAAAAGATTTCGCTGATAATAAAGATAGCATAGCTCTATCTAATATCGCAGGTAATGGTAAAGGTAGTCTTGAAGTAGAAATCAAAAAAGGTGACGGAACTGGTAATAACTCTCGTAGAGTTCGTTATAAAATCACTAATGAAAAAGGTGAAGTAGTAGGTGATGACTTCTCACGTAATAAACGAACTTACCAATCATTACCATTTGGTAAATATACTGTAGAAGTAGTGTTATTAGATGAAGATTATAGATTAAAAACACCTTCGAAAATAGAATTCGAAATAACTAAAGACACTCCAACTAAAGAAGTAGAGTTCAGAGTAGATGAAATCATCAAAAATGCTGTAGAAATCAGTTTTGATAAACCAGTTCCTACAGGTACAAAAGTATATGCTGTATCTGAATCGGGAACGAAAATAGAATTACCGACAAGTCTATATGGAAAAAATGCATTCCAAAAACGTTTAGAAAATGGTAAATACACGATTCAAATCGTTACTCCAGAAGGTTATACGCTAGAAGAAAATAACTTTGAATTAGAAGTTAAAGATGGACATAATAGAAAACAAGTTGGTATAACTGAAAAAGCAGTAGAAACTCCAAAAGAGGATAAAGAGAAAGAAACTCCGAAGGAAGACAAAGAGAAAGAAACACCAAAAGATGACAAGGTGACAGAATCTCCAAAAGAAGATAAGGAGAAAGAAACACCGAAAGACGACAAGGTGACAGAATCTCCGAAGGAAGACAAAGAGAAAGAAACACCGAAAGATGACAAGGTGACAGAAGCTCCGAAGGAAGATAAAGAGAAAGAAACACCAAAAGAAGATAAGGTGACAGAAGCTCCGAAAGACGACAAAGAGAAAGAAACACCAAAAGACGACAAGGTGACAGAAGCTCCAAAAGAAGATAAAGAGAAAGAAACACCAAAAGAAGATAAAGTTGTTGAGACTCCAACTCCAAGTACACCAACGACGCCAACAACACCGGCAAAACAAACACCAGTGACACCGGCACCAAGTACAACGCCAACAACGCCGGTACCAAGTACACCAGTGACACCGGCACCAAGTACAACAACACCAACAACACCGGCAAAACAAACACCAGTGACACCGGCACCAAGTACAACGCCAACAACACCGGCAAAACAAACACCAGTGACACCGGCACCAAGTACTACGCCAACAACGCCGGTACTAAGTACACCAGTGACACCGGCACCAAGTACAACAACACCAACAACACCGGCAAAACAAACACCAGTGACACCAGCGCCAAGTACAACGCCAACAACACCGGCAAAACAAACGCCAGTGACACCAGCACCAAGCACAACACCAACAACACCGGCGACACCAGCACCAAGTACACCGGCACCAAGTACAACGCCAACAACACCGGCAAAACAAACACCAGTGACACCGGCACCAAGTACTACGCCAACAACACCGGCAAAACAAACGCCAGCGACACCAGCGCCAAGTGCAACGCCAACAACACCAGCAAAACAAACGCCAGTGACACCAGCACCAAGTACAACGCCAACAACACCAGCAAAACAAACGCCAGTGACACCAGCGCCAAGTACAACGCCAACAACACCGGCAACACCAGCACCAAGTACATCGGCACCAAGCACAACACCAACAACACCAGCGAAACCAGCACCAAGTACACCGGTTAAAGAGATACCAAAAGAAGATAAAGTTACTGAAACACCGAAAGAGGATAAAGTAACAGAAACACCAAAAGAGGACAAAGTTACTGAAACTCCAAAAGAAGATAAAGTAACAGAAGCTCCGAAAGAAGACAAGGTGAAAGAAACTCCTAAGGAAGACAAAGTAACAGAAACACCAAAAGAGAATAAAGAGAAAGAGACTCCAAAAGACGACAAGGTGACAGAAGCTCCAAAAGAAGACAAAGTCACAGAGGTACCAAAAGAGGATAAAGTTACTGAAACTCCTAAAGAAGAAAAAGTGACGCCAAACCAAGGTGGAAACTCAAATGGTCAAGTTAGCAATGTAAGTAAAGACAATAAACCAAGTACTAGTACTACTCCTCAAGTAGATAAAAAAGAATTAACAAATCAACTTAACAATAGTAGTAGAACAGTAGGAAGTTCAAGTTTTGCTAAGGCAAGTGAAGAAAATAGACAATCATATCTAAATTCTGTAAGCAGAGCCCAAGAAGTAGTTGCTAATGGTCAATCTACTCAAGAAGATGTAAACAATGTACTAAATGCATTAAAAGAATCTGAAGAGAAAGTTACTGATAAAGCTCCTGAAAAATCTTCAAGCTCAGATGATAAAGCAAAAGACCAAGCTAAATCAGAAGAGAAAACAAATAATGATAACAAATCAGAGCAAAAAGAAGAAAAATCTTCTGATAAAGAATCAAATAATACCTTATTATATGTAGGTTCAGGATTATTAGTATTGTTATTAGCGGGTGTACTATTTAGACGTCGTGGTTAATAAATAATAAAAAAGAAGTATCTTAACTCATTATGAGTAAAGATACTTCTTTTTGTTAAGTCTTAGTTTTATATAATATATATCTTTCTTATTTAGCTCGTTGTGGAAATAACACAGCTAACCCTTGATTATATACCGCTTGTATCAATGATGACCAAGCATTTTTTGTGGCTTTTGGTTTCTTTCCTTTTGCGATATTTTGCATAAGAACTTGATAATATACAATACCAAGGAGAGAGCCGAATATTTTATCTAACTTCTTAACTCCTGTTGATACGCGTGTAGTTTCTACAATAGTGTAAGTTCCTTGTTTTATTTTATTAGGTATATTTGGATCAATTGTCAGAGGACGAGCGATACCTATAAAATCAGTAGTATTGTCATTTAATAATGTGTTCATCGCATTAATAGAGCGAATACCTCCTGTAACGACAACAGGAATATCAATTTTTTGTTTTAGTTTTTTGCTGTATTCTGCGAAAAATACTTGATTAGTAGATGCACTTGTAGCACCCATCATCGCAGGTCTTTCATATGTTCCTCCTGAAATTTCAACAAAGTCTAGACCTAAGTTAGCTAATTCAATTATAGTTTTTAAAGAATCTTCTTCTGTAAGTCCATCTTCCTTAAAGTCAGTAGAGTTAATTTTTATTCCGATAGTGAAATTTTTTCCTAATTCTTCTCTCATCCCAAGGTAAATTTCTTTTAAAAATCTCATTCTATTTTCTAGAGAGCCACCATATTTATCAGTTCTTCTATTATCGTGTGGAGATAAAAATTGACTAATTAAATAACCGTGTGCTGCGTGAATTTGAACCCCAGAGAAACCTGCTTCTTTTGCGACTTTCGCAGAAGTTACAAATTTTTGAACAAGTTCTTCTACTTCACTAGTAGTCAGAGCACGTGGTGTACTAAATAATTTATTAAGGCCATTTCCTAAAGGTACAGCACTAGGTGCCACTGTTTGCTTTGATACAGTTTTCGGTGCTTGTTTTCCAGGGTGATTTAATTGCACCATAACCTTAGCACCATGTTGTTGACCTTGTTTTGCCCAATTTTTAAGAATTTCCATATTAGAATTTTTATCAAAAACTATATTTCCAGGTTCTGCAGTTCCTTTAGGGTCTACCATGATATTTCCTGTAATAATTAATCCAGTTCCCCCTTCAGCCCAACGTTTGTATAATGTAGCAATATTCTTTTTAGGTTGAAAATCTCTTGTTCCCATTCCTTCACTCATAGCCGATTTAAAAAATCTATTTTTTATAGTAGTTCCATTTGGCAATGTGATAGGAGTGAATAGTAAGTTTTCTGTCATTATTCAATCTCCTTACTTTTATTTGTTTAAACTATTCTACTATAATAAAACATATTTAGCAATATAAAAAGTGTGTTAAAGTTATTGAAATAATTTCTAAATCAATCACTATTAGTAACCTTAAAGTAAGGATTTTATGAATAAATATAGAGTTTTCTTGCTGAAAGATGCACAAAACTGTGCATCTTTTTTCTTTGACAAAAAATAAATTTAAGGGTAAAATAGTTCTAAATAGAACAATAAAAGAGAGAAAAGAAAATGAATTTCATGGATAAACACAAAACAATAATATGTTATTATTCTAGACTTACTAGATCTATATGTGAAAAGTTTGGATTAACTCAGATGGAATATGATATATTAATGTTTTTACATAATCATCCGCAGTTTAACACAGCTGCTGATATAGTTAAAGATACGCAAAGCGACGAAATCTCACGTATCAACTACATTAAAAACACTTGAAGATAATGGATTAGTGAGAAAAATACAGAGCCCAGATAATAAAAAGCGAATAGAAATAGAATTACTTGAACCTGCGCAAAAAGTAATTCAAGAAGGGCTTAGTGTTCAAAAAGAATTTGTTAAGGATTTATTCCAAGGTCTAAGTGAAGAAGAGCTGAGCATGTGGCAAAGTATTTTTACGAAAGTTTGTAATAATGCGGAGAGATGTTTAAAAGAAAAGTAAGAAAGGGAGAAGGGATTATGTTTAACGTAAAAAAGAGAACATTGCTATTAATAGCGGGTATCGTATGGTTTATAGCTGGATTTAATATAGTAAGATTAGGACTTTTATCATATTTCTTAATTCAATCTCATTGGTATACATATGTTTCTTCAGTGATAATTTTTATATTATTTGGTATGATGTTTTTAAAAATGAGTACAAAACATACTAAAAGAATAGTTAGTTATGAAGATTACAGACCATTTTGGCATTTCTTTGACTTAAAAGCATATATTATTATGGCCTTTATGATGAGTATGGGGATTGGTTTTAGGATGTTAGGTATTTTTTCTAATATTTTTGTGGCTTATTTCTACTCAGGTTTAGGAAGTGCATTAGTACTAGCCGGAGTAGTGTTCATTAGAAATTATCTTTGCTATTCAGAAATATTAGGACAGTAGATTACGAATATATAAAATAAATGACTCGCAAATTTCTGCGAGTCATTTTTCATATCAATATTAATTGTAATTATTCATCCTTTGCGAAGAATTCTGTTGCACGAACAGCTCGTTTCCAACCTTTATAAAGTTTTTCGCGTTCTTCTTTTGTCATTGTAGGAACGAATAGTTTACCTGCTGAGTTAAGGTTTTTCACTTCATCTAGATTTTTCCAATATCCAACAGAGAGACCAGCTAAGAATGCTGCTCCTAAAGCAGTAGTTTCAAGATTTTCTGCACGAGCTATTTTAACTCCTAGTATATTAGCTTGGAAATCTAGTAAATAGTCATTGTTAGCTGCACCGCCATCAACTTTTAATAATGGTATTTCAGTATTAGCATCGATTTTCATAGTATCGATAATATCTCTAACTTGGTATGCTATTGATTGTAAAGTAGCTTTAACCAAGTCTTCTTTTGTTGTTCCTCGTGTTAATCCAAAAATTGTTCCACGTGCATTAGGATTCCAATAAGGTGCTCCTAGTCCAGTAAATGCAGGAACAAGGTATACTTTGTTGTTATTTTTTTGAATCAAACGCTAATTGCTCAGTTTCTGATGATTTTTTAATTAGTCGTAAACCATCTCTAAGCCATTGAATAGCACTTCCTGCGATAAAGATAGATCCTTCTAGTGCGTAGTATACTTTTCCATTTATACCATAACCTATAGTTGTTAGTAGGTTATTTTTTGATAGTTCCATATTTTCACCAGTATTCATTATAATAAATGAACCAGTTCCATATGTATTTTTTTAATCATTCCTTTATCAAAAAGCAAGTTGTCCAAATAAAGCTGCTTGTTGGTCTCCAGCTAAACCACTAATTGTAACTTCTCCTCCATAAAAATGGTAATCAATAGTTTTACCATAAATTTCTGAATTAGATTTTACTTCAGGTAAGATTACTTCAGGAATGTTCAAAATGTCTAATATTTCTTTGTCCCATACTAAATCTCTGATATTAAATAACATAGTACGAGCTGCGTTAGTATAGTCTGTTACGTGTACTTTACCACCAGTTAATTTCCAAACTAACCAAGTATCTATGGTCCCAAAAAGAAGTTCTCCTTTTTCAGCTTTTTCCTGTGCACCAGGAACATTATCTAATATCCAGCGAACTTTTGTTGCAGAGAAGTATGCATCAACTACTAAACCAGTTTTTTTGTGAATCATATCTTTATATCCATCAGATACTAGTTTATTAGCGATATCCGCACTTTGGCGACTTTGCCAAACTATAGCGTTATAGATAGGTAGACCAGTGTTTTTATCCCAAATAACAGTAGTTTCACGTTGGTTTGTAATACCAATACTAGCTATTTGATTAGGTTTTATACCACTTTCGATAAATACTTCAGCTATAACTGATTGAATAGAGTTCCATATTGCATTCGCATCATGTTCTACCCAACCAGATTTTGGGAAAATCTGTGGAAATTCTTTTTGACTACTAGCGATAATCTCAGCCTTTTTATTGAAGATTATAGCACGTGAACTAGTAGTTCCTTGATCTATTGCCATTATATATTTTTTCATATTTTACCTCAAAATTTAAAAGTGTCGTTAATATTATTATAACATTTTTCACAAAAAATATCTTAAATATAATATAAGAAACATAATGTTTATTTAATAATAGTTATACATAAATATCTTTCTATATAAAGGTATCTATAGAAAAGTTTGGTTGTTAGTGTGTTTGTAGATAGTTACTAAATGAAAGGAATAAAGATATAAAATATCCAAATTAAACAATAATACTTTATTACTTATATTAAAAAAATAACTATTTAAGATTATTTTTAGTGAATAAAATATTATACAATTAAGAGAATGTATACTATAATTAGATGTAATAATTTTATATAAATATTAGATAAACAAGAGTCAATATTTATATTTGATGAAAAGTGAAATTTGAAGTTTTTAATATTTATTATGTTTTGAGATAGAACGATTAAATAATAACTAAATTATTTGTAAAAAAGTGAATTTAGGAGGAACATATATGAGCAATTATACAGAATTAGTAAGCAGTACCGCACATGCTTCTAACTTAGCATATGGATTTGAAACAGCAAGAGTAGATGGATATGGTAATGACAAAGTAGTGGCTGAAGCGCAGAGATTAAGGAATTATACTATTCCTTCTAATATGGAGTATTTAGAAGATATGTATGATCCTAAAACTGGGACTAGTGGTACCGCATTTAGAAATAAAGATACTGGTGAGGTAATATTGGCGTATACTGGAACTAACCTTAGCTTTAGGCCTGAGGTTCTTAAAGATGCTGGTACGGATTTTAATGAAGTAATTATTGCTGGTGGAGAACATTATAAACCAGCGTATGAATTTTATGAGCGTGTGCGAGCTAAATATGGGAATAATGTAATATTAACTGGGCATAGCCTAGGAGGGAATATAGCCCAACGAGTTGCCTTAGAATATAATGTTCAAAAAACTGTTGTCTATAATTCAGCGCCTTTATATATAAGTGAGGTTTCAAAGGGTAGTACGGGTTACGATAAAGAAGCTCCTGACATAGAAGAAAGAAAAAGAATAAATGAGGCATATGAAGAGCAGGAAAAAATAAAAGAGCTAGAAAAGAAATATACTGGGGAAACTATTAGAATTCGCTCAGAATCAGACAAGTTAAGCGTAGTGGGTGGAAAAAATCTTGGAATACAGTATACTGTAAAAGATGGTGGAGTCCACCCTATGATTAATATTATTAATTCTGAAATAGCTATGACGGAAATAGAAAAGATTGCTAGACATATGAATAAAAATGTTGTCACTTTAGATATTAATAAAGACGGAATTACAGATATTAGATTAAATAAACTTGATCTTAGTGCGAAAAACTTATTTAGTGGAAATGGGGAATATATCCCAGTAAGAGGAGAAAAGATTCAGCTAAATCCATCGGTTCTACGAAATATAGCTAATAATTTAAGGTCAAGAGTTCTATCGGATCTAGAATTTATTAAAAAAATCAATAGTTTATGTATAGAAAAAAATCAAAAAACTAGATTTGACTTCGAAAAAAGAAAAGATCATGCTGCGGATAGATTAAAAAGGGAGTTTAATAATGCTGGGGTGCCACAAGTTCTAGATAATTTAAGGGATTCTGTGGGACAAATAATAAGAAGTAAAAGTGTTTTAGAAGGAGTAGAGAAATCTCCTAGATTAAAAGAGGTTGAAGCTCCTTCGGGTGAAAAAGTTTATATAAAAGATAGATTATTAACGACAAAAATACACTATTATAATGCTGATTTATCAAAATTAGCTGACAAGACGCATTTATTATTAGAACAATGTAATAAAGAAGAGACAAATAATATAACAACATTTTTCCGAAATAGACCAACTATAATGAAATCTTGGCGTGAAATTGAAGAAAATACGAAGAAATTATTAGAAGAAAGTGAAAAAACCTTAGAAGGTGACGGATTAAGAACTGGGAAGGAAGATGGTATTAGTCAATCACTTACTACAGTTTTAGATGTTGCTCAGAGAAATATAGAGGAGTTGGAAAAAGTTGTATCTAACACCGCAGAAATGTTTCAAAGTCTAGCTGATAGTTTTGAAGCTCAAGATAATTGGATAGGAGATAATTTAAAAAATGGAAGATTTGTAGGTAGTTTACCGGAAAGAAAGATTCTGAGAAATTATGGACAATATTTAAGTAGAGATGGTATTTTTGATGACGTAAAAGATGTCCTTCATGCATTTGAAAGACAAGTAGATAAAAGAAGTGGAGAATTTTCGAAAAAAATATCAGAATTGTATAACGAATCTTTTAGTAATTTTGAAGGTGGATTAGAAAATTGGTATAGTATTGTAGTAGAATTCGAAAAATATATTTTAAGAATAAGGAGAAATTTTGAATTTGATGTAAATGTTGGTAAAGATAGGATGAAAAGTAGATACTGGGGGAAAATGAGAGAGTTGTACCCTGAAAGTATAAAAAATCTCATTATAACAGCTGAATCAACTATTATTCCCGCAAAAAGAAAGATTGGGCAAGCAATCGAAACTTCTAAAGTGGTTAAAAACAATCTTTCATCTTTAGAACCACAAGTTAAGGAAATAGTTAAAGAATCAGTGTATAAAGATTTAGAATTATATGAGATTGTTAGTAGTCAAAAACTTATTGCTCAGATTTCTAATAAAATTGTTCAAGAGTTAGACTATGTACTAAAACATATAAATAGCGAGGGTATGAGTGGAGAAGCTATAACTGCTATAAGATCTAAAGTAAGAGATAGTGAGAAATCATTTAATTATTACGGACGATTTATAGGGGATTGTTTTTGGTAACTAAATTTAAAAATTTGGAAACTAAAGAATGGTTTTAAGAATGATAAATAATAAAAATATTTGACTTAAATCTATTTGGTTTTGGGTAAAAATGTTGAAAGGTATTATATTAGGATAACTATAAAACACTTATTTATAGATAAAAAGAATAATAATGGAGATAACCGGTATCTAAAAACGAATAATAATAGTTAGTAATATTATAAGATATAGGGTTTCTGGTGCTATATAATTAATATACAGGTATTTTTAAAATATACTATAATAAAAATATATCTTAGATAAGGAGTCGATTGACTTTTTTGTAATTAATAAAATAAGTTAATTAATCTTCATAAGAAAATTTATAAATAAAGGAGGGCTATTTATATGGAAAATAGTACACTTTATGCTTCAAATTACACATATGCTTTCGAAAAAGCTAGAATTGAAGGTTATGGTGATGAAGATATATTAGAACAAGCGCAAAAAATAGGGGATTTTACGATACCTTATAATTTAGAATATTTAGATGACATATATGATGAAAGTACCGGAACGAGTGCCACAGCATTTAAGGATAAAAATACTGGTGAAGTCATAATATCTTATACAGGTACAAATAAAGATACTGATAAGATGAATGATATAGTAAAGAGTGATATTGGAGAGATAGCTATGGGGACTAGTGCAAAGCACTATAAACCAGCGTATAAATTTTATGAGGAAATAAAAGAAAAATATGGGGATAATATTGTTTTGACTGGGCATAGTTTAGGAGGGAATATTGCACAGAGAGTAGCATTGGAATATAATGTGCCCAAAACGGTTGTATATAATGCAGCACCGTTGTATATACCTAGAGAAGAAATTATTCCCTCAACTCTAGGTGTATTACGAAATGAACCAAAATTTATAAAAGATATATTAGCAGGACCATTCAAGCTTAGAGAAATTCCTTATAAATGGATGGCTAAATTTGGTAATTTTATGTTTAATCTACCTAATGAAGAAATCAGAATTAAACAATTAGAAAAAAATTTTACTGGTGAAGTAATTAGATTTCGTTCTGAAGGGGATCTATTAAATTCTGCAGCAAATTATGCTAATGGGAAGTATCTAGGAGCTGAGTACATATTGAAAGATAGTGGTAAACACATGCTATCTGATATTATTGATTCACGTCAAGCTTGTGATGAAATTTCTAAAATAACAAAAATGCTAGGTTATAATCAATTTAATATAGATATTGATGGTGATTATAAAGCAGATATTGAATTAGGTAAGTTAGATTTAAGTGTTAAAGATTTATTTAGCGATAACGGGAAACTAGTAGAAGTTAATAGCGAAAAAATACAACTTAACCCAGATATACTAAGGTTATTAAGTAATAATTTAAGAACTAATGTTCTTTCGGATATAGCCAATATAAAGAGAATTAATAATTTGTGTATCGAAAGAAATAATAAAACTAGATTTGATTTTGAACAAAGAAAAAATCAAGCTGCAGACGAAATCAAAAAAAGAATTTAATAATGCACAGGTACCACAAGTTCTTGATAACCTTAAAAAAATTCCATTGGGAAAAATAATTAATAGTAAAGATGTTTTAGAAAAATTAAGTGAAACATATAGTTTGAAAATGGAGGAATTTTCTTCTGATGAGAAGCCTTATGTTAATGATAATGAATTAAATGAAACATCTTATAATACGCAGCTAGCTAGTTTGCGTATGTCAGCAGAACCCTTATTAGAACAATGTAATAAAGAAAAAACTTATGATATAACATCATTTTTTAGTGGAAGACCAACAATATTGAAATCGTGGCAAGCTATTGAAGCGAATACAAAAAAATTATTAGAAGAAAGTGAAAACTTTAGAGGGGGATGGATTGAGAACGGGAAAAGAAGATGGTATAAGTCAAGCGTTAACTACGGTTCTAGATACTGCAAAAAACAATATTGAAGAGCTAGAAAAAGCAATTACTAATACAGCAGAATTATGTCAAGGTTTGGCGGATAATTTTGCCAATCAAGATAGTTGGATTGGTCAAAATATACAGAATGGTAAATTTGTGGGGAATGCGCCAGAAAGAGCTATGCCAGCAAGTTATAAAGAATACTTAGAAAGAGATGGAATATTTGATGATGTAAAAGATGTTCTTCAAGCATTTGATAATCAAGTGGAAAAAAGAAGTAGGGAATTTGCTAAGAAAGTATCTGAATTATATAGAGAATCATTCAGCGACTTTGAACGAGGATTAGGAAATTGGTATAGTTTTATTGAAGACTTTGAAGGACGTGTATTAGATATAGTAGGTAATTATAATCTTGAAGTGTATGTTGAAAAAAAATGTGAAGATAACGGAAAGAGTACAACAAAAAAAGATTATTGGGGGAGATTCAGTCTGTTGTATCCTCAAGGTGTCAAAGCTGGGATTTCTGGTGCGCAATCAAATATTTTACCTTTCAAAAAAAATATTGAACAGACTATTGAAACATCAAAAAATACAAAAAATAATCTTTCAAGTCTGGAACCACAATTAAAGCAGATAATTGAGGGTGCGGTATATAAAGGGCTAGATTTGGATGAAATAGTAAATAGTCAAAAGGTCATTATGGAAATATCTGAAAAGATAAAGCAGGAGTTAATCTATGTTGAGGAACATATATCTAGTGAAGGAATGAGTGGACAATCTATCTCGGCACTAAATAATAAATTAAAAGAAAATGAGAATTCTGTTGAATACTACAGAAATCTTGTTAGTGATTGTTTTGTAAACTAAATTTTTAAATTTAGAAACTAAAGAATGGTTTTTAAGAATAATGGATAAAAAAATTCATTTTTTTAGAGAAAAAAATAATGAGATAAAATGAGTAAGGATTGCCTATTTATCAAGGTTTATACTTAAAACGGTTAAGGTTTCTAACGATAATACGCCTAAAACAATAAAATATTCAGCTTGTTATTTATTTTTAGATAACAAGCTGTTTTAGTAGTCTGGACAAGTGGTTAAATTAGATATAAATACTTACATATAAACTTTTACAAGTTGTTAGGGATTTTGTGAATCCCTAACAACTAAAAAAGAGTGATAAAAAATGGGGCCAATGGCGAACCTTAAATGAACCTTATATATAATTAAAATTTACTGAAAAAGGTTGTAATGTTTTATATAATATGTTATACTAAAAAAAATCAAAAAAAAAGGAGTTGTTATATTATGACAGGGCAAATCAGAGTATCTCCAGAGGTTCTACAAGGTAGAGCACGTGAATATGGAAAAGCTTCAAATGATATTAATGCAATTTTAAGTAATTTACAAAGATTACAAGACACTTTAAGAGGTGAATGGGAAGGTCAAGCATTCCAAGGTTTCGATGCACAATTCAACGAATTAAAACCTAAAGTGCAAAACTTCGCAGAACTAATGCAACAAATTAATGTTCAATTAGATAAAACTGCTCAAGCAATGCAACAACACGACCAAGACTTATCACGTAACTTTGGACTACAATAGTAATAAAATAATAAGAGATTGGGGGAGGACTTCAATCTCTTGTTTTCTTAAAGTCATAATAGAGACAATCGATATATTTTAATTAGTGTGTTAATAAAGTAGAAAAGGAAAAGATTAGCTAGTTATAAATTATTTTATAAGTCAACAAAATAAAAAAAGGAGAAAGAATGAGTAAACGTACATTTGCAATACTATCAAGTATAATAGCACTGGTAGTAATGGTTGTAGTATTTTACGGTGTAATGAAGCCTAAAACTATAACTGTAGGAAATCAAGAAAAGAAAATAACAAATAGTGATGTTAAAATAGCATTGGTAAATGAAGATACTGGAGTTATCTATAACGGTGATGATTTAAGAATAGGTGATATACTGGTAAATTCATTAGGTCAAGAAACAAGCTATAAGTTAGAAACTGTATCTCGTGCTATAGCTGAGAGCGGACTAGAAAAAGGTAATTATAACGTGATGATTGTCCTTCCTAGTAATTTTTCTAGAGAAACTCTTTCATTAGAAAGTGATTCTCCTACACAAGCTATTTTCCAATATAAGGTTAAGTCAGATTCTCAAGCTATTACGAAACAAGGAGAACAGGTTGTTTCTGAGATTAAAAATTTATTCAATAAAAATATTATAGGTATTTATTTTTCAAGTATTATAGGAAATCTTCAGACAGCTCAAACTCAAGTTGCTACATCTGTAGGGCGTGAAAAAACTGTTCTTAACAAGTATCAATCTAACTTAATAACTCCATTAACAGACCACTCTACACAATTTAAAGGTTTAAGTGGAATTAGTGATAATTTAGTTAAAACATATGAAAGTTTTAATAAAGATCTTCAAAATACAAATGAAGCGTATAAGTCTATAATGGATACAGATAAGACTTATGATGAACAGATAAATAAAGCAACTAAAGCACAAGAGGCTTGGAAATCATCGGTAAATTCAAGGGAAGAAGCTCTAAAAAAATATGAGGAAGCCCTAAAAAATAGCACAACAACTGAACAGATAGAGAAAATAAAAAAAGCGCAAGACTTTATTAAAAAGAGTCAAGTTGATCAAACTGTATTAAAGGATACAGAAGATAGAACAGCAGCATTAGATAAGAGTATTGATAATACATTAAGTAAGTATTATAAAATTAATAAAGATTTACAATCTATAATAGATAAATATAAAGAAAAAATAGATAAAGCTGTAGAAGATTCGTTGAAAAAAACTAATAAAGATGAGAAAGAGCGACAAACAGTTGCAGCAGTAGTTGATGAACTTAAAAAAAGTATTTTAGCGAAGGTAACTGATGCGGTAAATGATTTACCTTATTATAGTAATGACGCTATAGATAAGTTGAAGATTGCTGATGAAGATAAAGAATACCTAAAAAAAGTTAATTCATTTGCAGAGCAATATGCCAATGCTAATAAAGATAAAGTAACTTTAAAAAGAAGAGCGACTACACGTAGTCAAGATCAACTAGATAATCTGAAAGATGCGGCAGTGAAAAATGTTAAAAATGTTCAAACTATGTCAATTTCTACAGAACAAGGAAAAATTAAAAAAGTTGAACTTTTAGTAAACCCGCAATATAAATTTGCTAGTGTTTCGGCTAAAGGTGCAAATGTTACTATTAATAGCAACAAGGCTGTGTTAAACCTAACAAATAAGCCTTCTGAAGTAACAGTTTCATACCAACTTGAGTATGCGAAAGATGTCACATTATTTACACCTGCTGTGGTTAATGCAATAGCTACAACAACTGAAACTATAAAAGAAGCAAAAACAAAAGAAGAAGTTGTTGAAGAAAAAGATAAAAATGGAAAGAAAGTTAAAAAGAAAAAAACTACTATATCTCCAGAAAATAAAGAGATAGAAAGAACAATAGTTAAAACGACTACGCATCAAGAGCCACTTGATTCTGTAAATAAAAATATAGAAAATAGTAATACTGCTTTATATAATGATTTAGAAAATTATACACAATTAGCTACAGTTGTAAAAACTATCTATGGATTAGACATAGCTAAGGAAAATAAAATTACTTTAGAACCTAAAGAAGATTCTTTATTGAAAAAAGCAGAACTTAAAGATATTAATAAAATATTAACATCGTCAATTTCTGGTGCTATATTGGATGAATTAAGCAAGGAACTTACGGTTCCAAATGATAAAATATTAGAGTTATCAGAATTAAAGAAAAATTCAGAACAGCTGAAAAAAGTTGTCGATACTCTTAGAACTTCAACAAAAGATTTATCTGATAATATCGATGTTGTAATAGCTGAAACTGAAAAAATTAATACTGCTTTATCGAATAAACCGGAGTTACCAACTACTGAAACTAAAGATAACAATTCTGATCTAATAACAGTAACTACGGAGATAAGTAGTGATTATTCAAAACTAATGTCAGCAAGTAGAGAGTTATTAGCGAAGACAAAAGCAAGTCAAGCTACATCAGAGTCTATAAATCATAGTTTCGAGAGCTTAGGTACAGCAGCTAAAAAGCTAGAACAAGATGGTACAAACCTTACTAATAAGGTAAGTGAACTAAAAGGTACTATGGATAAAGAGTATAAAGATAATCAAGACTTCTTAAAAGCTTTCTCAAAAGTACTAAGCAATACTAAAGATGGAAATAGTAAAAACCAAGCGGTTTATGACTATTTAGCAAACCCTGTAGATGCAGGTAATGTTGATAAAATAGTTGCTTCAAACAAAACAGCTAAAAGTTCAACTAAACTAGATACGCGTACAGGAATATTAATAGTGTTAATCATTTACTTAGTAAGTATCTTAATCGCTCATATGATGCAAAATATTGACTTTGAAAAAATTCAAAAAAATAAAATTGTTTCAAGGGTGCAGTGGAAAAATTCAACAATACCAATAAGTATTATTTTAGGTATAAGTTTCGTATTATCTATGATTATTGGTATGGTTGTTGGTTATAACCTTGATTTAACTGGAGAGAGAGCATTAGTATTAGTAGCTCTGTTACTAGTAATAACGGTATTGTTTATCGGATTAAATAACTGGCTGTTATCAAAAGGAAAATCATTAGGATTATTTGTAAGTATAAGTATCTTATTACTATACATTGTAACTACAGTTCAACTAATAGATGAGAGAACAATGGGGAACAAACTGCTATCATATATCTCACCATTAAATTATATTGATGAAAGCTTAACTCAATTCTTAAACTATCAAGGTGGTTGGTTACTTGTAATGATTATAACAACTATATTTGCAGTTATTAGTGTAATATTAAATGCAATAGAGTATAGAAAACTGAAAATATAATAGAGGTAAAGATGAAAAAAGTATTTGTAATAATTTTTATGTTAACAAGTGCTGTATCTTTTAATCAAGTTGCAAAAGCAGAAGATGGATCATTAAAAATTGATGCTGAAACTAAAAAAAATAATAAAACTGAGGATTATTATTTTGAACAGGAGACCGAGCTATCCAAATTATTTAATGATACGGTAACAAAAAATATTTCACAAATAAAGGAGGAAGAGTCTGTATCTTATAATAAAGATAAGGCTCTTATCTTCGATACTGAGATGAAAAAAGAATCTGTAGAGGATAATTACACGAAACATTTGTTTTTACTTAATGAAAGCAAACTTGATAGGGAGAAATCAAAAATAGCACTGAAAAGTAAAGAAGAAGCGGTAAATTGGAATATGATATTATTGCTTATTGCTGGTTTTATAATAATGATGGTATCTGTTTATAGGGGAGTATTTAGGAAGAGAGGTCAATAATGAATACAGAATATATTGATATAAGTTTAGATTTTTAGAAAATATATAGATAAGGTAGTTGATATAAGAGTACCTAATAATATGACTGTAAAAAGAATTATTGAAAATTATTGTAGAGTCTTATGGACTACCACTTGAAATTAAAAAAATCCAAGTATAAGAGTAGAAAAATTTTAATGTTATACTAACGAGCTTTAGTTTTTTTATAGTTCACAGTATGTAAGAAATGGAAGTTTATTAGTAGTAGAGAAATTATAGAAAAAAATGGAGGGGACCATGGAGTATACTGTTGAACTTGAAAAAGAAGAAATAAAAGGTAATAAGGAAATTGCATATATTTTATTAAAGTCAAAAGTTCCTTATTTTGTGGATACTGATGTAAAAGTAGAAGAAAGTACTGTCAGTATAACGAGTATTATAAAAGAAAGTTATACAGATTTTTGATTATGTTAAGACATTAATCTTAGAAGAAAAAAACTACGTTATCTTATTAATTTATCAGAAGTATATACAGGTGTAGAAAATACAAATTACACATATAATTTTGATACAAATTCTGTAGTTTTCACAAGAGATGGATTGCCATTACTAGTGCATAGAGGAATAGTGAATCAAGTCTATCCTTATGAGAAAATAACATACGATAAGTTTTTACAAATATATAAAGCTATGAGTGTGGCATTATTAGATGATAAGGCAGATTACGAAAAATTAGTAAATGGTGGTTTAGAATTTTATAAAGGTAATTTATTAGGTGAGTATATCGCTAACTTAAATACTTTAGATGAAGTAGTTGAAAAATTCTCAGAAGAGTATAAAGAAGAAAAAGCTAAAAACTTAGAGAACTATTCTAGAATTACAAAGAAAAGGATGAATTTCTTAAAATTTGGTTTCATTAGTACTGCTGCTCTTGCAGTAATATTAGGTGGAACAGTAGGTTATATGTCTTTTGTGACAGTTGGTAATAAAAATAAGCTGTTAGATATTAGACTTTCATTTATTAATAAAGACTATTCTAATGTAATAAAAACTAGTGAAAAAGTAGATAGTAAGTCATTAAGCCAAGATGATAAATATATAGTGGCATACTCAGTTATTCAGTCAGAGCCGCTAAGTGCTAAACAAAAAGAGCAATTATTAAAAATTAACAATCAATCTAATTCAGATTATTTACGCTACTGGGTTCTAATTGGACAAGCTAAAATAGATGAAGCTATCGATGTAGCTAGCTTCTTAGATGATCCACAGTTATTAATGTATGGATTAACTAAAAAAATAGATGAGGTTCAACGTGACCCTAACCTTTCTTCAGAGAAGAGAACGGAGCAATTAAATAATTATAAAACTAAATTAGAAGAGCTTAAGAAAAAATATGTTCCTACTGATGAAAATGCAGATAAGAAAAGTGATAAAAAATAAGTAAGGTGGTGAAACTATATGAATGTATATATTATGTATAAAGATAATAATTTCACATTATACCCTGGTAGAAAATATATTGCTGGGGGGACAGATACATGTGATATTTATTTAGAAGGACTACCTGAAAAAGTTGATGTAAAAGTAAAAAAAGATGTAGTAATAATTGATGGTAAAGAATATTTTTTTGGTTCGTATAATGTAAAAAGTAAATCAAGTAGTATTTAAATTAGTTATACTAAAACCTGAGAAATACTATTTAGTTAATAAAAATAACATTTTTATCGGTCAAAAAGATGATGCAGATATTTGTATTGAAAATAGTAATTTAGATATGCTTATTAGCTATGATGAAGGAACTAAGATTATAACAAATGGTTCATTTTATTTGAATGGTGAAAGGCAAAAAGATTCTGCACCGCTAAAAGAATATGATGTTTTAGTATTTGAAGAAGGATTAAGTATTGTTATCTTAAATAAATCATTGGCATTAGCAAGTAACTTTAACGTTAGTACTAATTTAATAGTTTTTGAACAAGATGAACAAGAAGACAGAGCGAAAGAATTTCATCGTTCACCAAGGATTATTCTTCGAGAACCTACGGATAGAATAATTATAGGAACACCTCCAACTGAAGAGGATCCAACTCGTCAATCGCTACTAAGACTATTGCTAATGCCGGCTTCAATGATTTTATTTACGGTGTTAATATACATATACTCATCTAGTGGGGCAATGATGATTATGATGTTTGGTATGTCTGTAGTTACGATTATCACATCATTACATGGATATGTATCAGATAAGAAAAATTACAAAGAGCGCCAAATTAAAAAGGTTCAAGATTATAAAGAATACCTTCAAGGAAAATATATTGAATTAGCAAAATATGCTGAAGAACAAAAACAATCTTTAACTTATCATTATCCAGATGTTTCTAATATATTAAGTATGGCAAAAAATGTCGATAGAAGAATCTACGAAAAAACACCTTATTATTTTGACTTCTTAACTTATAAGTTAGGAAAAGGTGAAGTGGAACCTAGCTTCAACGTTGAATATAATAAGTCTGAAACGACAAAGGTTAAGGTTGAAGTAGACCAAGATATAAATAACTTATTAGATTATTATAAAGTTATTAAAGATGTTGCGGTAAAAAACGATATTCACGTACCTATGGGATATATTGGAACTAGAAGAGTAGTTATTGAACAGGTTCAACAGTTAATAATGCAGATAGCTGCTTTCCAAAGTTATCACGATGTTCAATTTATAACTATTTTTAGAGAAGAAGAAAAACAACTGTGGGAGTGGAGTAAATGGCTACCTCACAATAAAATAAAGGCTTTTAATAGTCGTGGGTTTGTATATGATCAAAGAACTCGTGACCAACTGCTTACATCTCTTTATCAAATTATTAAAGATAGAAAATTAGATGCAAGTCAAAAATCAGAAGGAAACAAAGAAAAAGTTTATATTCCGCATTATGTAGTTATTATTACTGATTTAACATTACTACTTGGACATAATATTATGGAGCATATTTACGAAGATTTAACTGGTATAGGTATTAGTTTTGTCTTTGTAGATGAGGTAATTGAGAGTCTACCAGAACATGTAAAAACTGTAGTGGACTATCGTAGTGAAAAGAAAGCAACATTAATACTTCAAAAAGGAGAGTTTGTTGATAAAATCTTTGAACCACTACCACCTATAAGCTTAGCGGAAAAAGAAAGCTTCGCAAGAAACTTAGCAGGTATTAATCATGAGGAAACATTAAGAAACTCTATCCCGAACTCTATAACATTTTTAGAAATGTATGGTGTTTCTAAGGTAGAAGATTTAAATATGTTAGATCGTTGGAGAATAAATGAGACGTATCAAACTATGGCAGTACCTCTAGGTGTAAGAGGCCGAGATGATTTATTATATCTAAACCTTCATGAAAAAGCCCACGGACCTCACGGATTAATAGCGGGGACTACAGGGTCAGGGAAGTCAGAATTAGTCCAATCTTATATTTTATCGCTAGCGGTAAATTACCACCCTTATGAAGTAGCATTCTTACTAATTGACTATAAAGGTGGAGGTATGGCTAACTTATTCGCCGACTTACCTCACTTAGTTGGAACTATTACCAACTTAGATGCTAACCAAGCAAATCGTGCCTTAGTATCTATTAAGGCAGAGCTTAAAAAACGTCAAAGAATCTTTGCACAATATGATGTTAACCATATTAATCAATATACTAAGCTATTTAAACAAGGTGAAGTATCAGAACCACTTCCGCACTTATTTATAATAAGTGATGAGTTCGCAGAGTTGAAACAAGAACAACCAGACTTTATGCAAGAGTTAGTTTCAACAGCGCGTATCGGACGTTCATTAGGGATACACTTAATACTAGCTACACAAAAACCTAGTGGGGTAGTAAATGACCAAATTTGGTCGAACTCTAAGTTTAAAATAGCGTTGAAAGTGCAAGATGTAGCGGATTCTCGTGAGATAATTAAAACTCCGGATGCTGCGCAAATTACACAATCTGGTCGTGCTTATCTTCAAGTTGGGAATAATGAAATATATGAATTATTCCAAAGTGCTTGGAGTGGAGCTGACTATATTAAAGATGGTGAAGAAGATAGCAACAGAGATTTAACAATCTATGAAATAATGGAAAATGGTCAGTATAATCCAATTAATAAAGATTTAAGTGGATTATCAAATACAAAGAAGTTAAAACAGTACCAACCGAATTGGATATTGTCGTTGAAGAAGCTAAGTCAATATTTGAAAAAACTGGCTTAGATAAAGTAGCTAGCCCATGGTTGCCACCATTAGAAGAGAAAATATTCGCTAGTGACTTACAAAACACTGACTTTAGAGAATATTGGAATAATGAGAAAGAAAACGAGAATGTTCTAATAGGATACCAAGATATTCCAGAAAAACAAGAACAATCACCATTAATCTTCGATATGAAAAATATCGGTCATATATTACTAGTTTCAAGTCCAGGGTTTGGTAAATCAACATTCCTACAAAATATGGCTATCGATTTAATGAGGAAAAATACTCCAGAGCAAGTTCACTGTTACTTATATGACTTTGGTACTAGTGGATTAGTATCACTTAGTGACTTTCCGCATGTGGCAGATTACTTTATTTTAGATGAAAACGAAAAAATAATGAAATCTGTTCGTAGATTAAATGAAGAAATTAAACGCCGTAAGAAAATATTATCAGAAGCTAGAGTAGTTAACTTAAATCAATACAACCAAGTTGCCAAAGAAAAAATTCCATCTATATATCTATTTATAGATAGTTATGATGGTATGGCAGAAACTAAATATGCAGATGCATTTAACGATATGTTAAGTACGGTAGCAAGGGATGGGGTTTCTCTTGGAATGTATCTTGTAGTTACTTTATCTAGGGTAAATGCTATGAGATTACAATTACAAGCTAACTTCAAAACTAAGATATCATTATTCTTATTCGATAATAGTGATTTATCGGCAATTGTTGGACGTTCTAATATTCCTTTAGAGGAAATTAAGGGACGAGCGGTTGTTAAGTTTGATGAGATTATTCATTTCCAAATTGCTCAACCGTATAAATACGATAGCTATGTAGATTATATAGAACAAGTTAAACAAGAAGCTAAAGATATGGCAGAGCATTGGAATGGTGAATGTCCAAAATCAATCCCAATGTTACCTGAAAAAATCACTATTAAGACAATGGAAGAAAGAGAACCATTTATTAATAAAAATAATAACTTCGTGCTGGGATTATATAATGAGACTGGTGAATTAGCTCAGTTTACACTAGATAAGTCAATCTTATTAGCATCGGATAATCCATTATCAGTAGAGAAGTACTATGATTTATTTGATTATAATATTGATCGAATTCAGGATGATTACAATGTTATACTATTAGATCCAACGGAGAAAGTATTACATTCTCAGTTAAATGGAGCAAGACGTTATGTAAGTAGTACGGATATTTCTGAAACGGTAAATAATATTATATATGACCTGAAAAAACGTATAGATAATCCAGAAGGAAATTATTCTAAGTGGATAATTGTTATTCCAGATATTGTTTCAGTATTTAGAAGTGCAGGAGTTTTAGAACAAGACTTCAAGTTATTCGTTAAAGAAGGTGGTAGATACGGTATAACACCAGTGTTTATTGGATATCACCAAGAATTAATTGCAAGTTATGATAGTATTACAAAACTGACAAAACAAGTAGTAGAGCAAGTGTACATTGGTATGCGTATTTCTGATCAAGACCATACACGATATACATTTATATCTAATGAACCTTATACAAAAGTTCCGGAAGGATTTATTCTAGAAAGACAAAATTACTATTCTGTACAAATTATAGAAAAATAATGAATTATAGGTGGTTTAAAGTATAAGGGCAAGCGTGGAGACAGGAGGTAAACACATGCAAGCTGAAGACATTAAATTAACATTAAAACAAATTGTTGAGAGCAAGGAAGTAAAAGATCTTTCTGAACAATTATTTAAAAGGCTAGATGAAGCGGCACTAACACCTAATGGGAAGATTAAAACATATAAGATAGATGAGAGTGTTTTAAAGATAAATCCTATGGGTGGAATTAGCTTAAGATTTATTATTAACGACGATGAAGATATAGTCTTAGGAACAGTGCTTAATTTATTTTCTGAGGAGAAAGGCTTAGAGTTTGGTGCTCTTAGCCGCTCTCCGGAGTTTAATAAATTAATAGGTTAATTGTGTCAGAATAGTTTGGAGGGGAAAGAATGGCTCAATATACAGATAAAGAAATGTAGAAATAGCTCAACAGGAATATGAAAATCATAAAGTTGGGTATTCGTTGGAAACATCAGATAGTGGAAAATATGTAGGAACATTATCAGATGCTAATAACAATCGTACAAACAATGGAGAACAAATATATACTTATACTAAAACTTCTACAGGAAGAGAGGCAGTACCGCCAACAGCTTCTGCAGAAGAACGTGCTCAAGTAAAAGAAATAACAATAATGTATCAAGGATCAGCAAGTCCATCTAATCTTGTAACTAATTCTGGAGAATTTGTTAAGGATTGGGTTTTTAATGACGCACCAGAGTTTTTTAATATTATAAAAGGACAAGTAACTGGGGAACCGGGTAAAGCACCTGGCCAACTAGAAGCCTCTGCGGCGTATTTAAAAGAAATGATGGAGAAATATCCAAATGCTAAGATAAATTTATATGGACATTCACTTGGTTCTATGGATGTACAGTATGCAATTGCTAATGTTAAAGACCATAATAGAATAAATTCGGTAAATATTTATCAAGGTCCTAATATTTATCCTACTTTAACTCCAGAACAAAAGGCCAATGTTAGTGCTTTATATAGTAAAACTAATAACTACATAGACTCTAACGATATTATAGGGTTAGGGTATTTCAAAGGTCAAGGAACCGTAGGTAAGGTATATAAATTTAATGGATATAATATGCCGTTGAGTGAAGCTGATAATAGAAGATTTGATGAAGTTTCCTGGTTTATCAAATTTCAGATCAGGTTTAGAATTTATAGATAAAATACCTGGACTTAATTTAGCTACTAGTGGTGTTAAGATGAATATAACTCATATGTGGGGTGGCTACAGATTCGATAAAGATGGAAATTTAATAGATGCAAACTCTAATCAAGTGCAAGGTTGGGAATCTCCTGATACAGAGAAACTAATTAAAGTCACTAAAAGTGAGGGTGAAGCTGAAGTAATAAATAGTGAGAATGGACTATTTGTTGATGTCGATCATGATGGTAAGCTAGATGCACAATTCGGTAAAGATAGGCTGATGGTTAGTTCTTTAGTTCCTCATGCAGATGGAGCAACTGAGATTGTTATAAATTATGAAAATATGTCTGGTTTAGCCGCTAATCTAAATGACTTGTTAGTAGATATCGCCCAAATTCGTAATCTTCTAACGGTTTCTGAATCAACTAATAGTAATGTTGAATCTAGAAAAGCCCAACGTACTCAAACTTTAGAACAATCGATAGTTAGTTATTTAGAACAAATACAATTAATTCAGAGTATAAAAGATCTAGAAAATTTTTATACAAAAATAGATGACAAAAAATCAGTATTTCAGAAAATTGTAGACTATGATACATATCAATTTTCTAGACAGTTTGACTGGTTTTGGGGTAGTGGAAGTAAAGAGTGGTGTCATAAAGATGGTAGCCATTGGGATTATCATGGAGTAACAAATAAATTACAAACTTTAATAAATTCAACATCGGAACTAAATGGTAGCTTAGCAAGTCTTACTACTGATAGTAACAAAAGTTCTAACAGTGCGCCTCCTGGAGGTCAGTTAGTAGTGATGTCTACGAAAACAACATTAGCAAAACAAGGAGAGGCGACAATAAATAGCTTTAAAGGAGATATAGAAAAAACTTTTAAAGGTGAAAATATTCGTTCTAAATTTGAAGATGGTATTGCGAATCCTATTCGTGATGTAATGGCTGTAGAACTAGATAATATTAATAAAATGGAACAATGTATTGTTAGTATGAGAGATAGTGTATTAGCTGTGGCAAATAGTCATCAACAAAATGATACAACAATCGAACAAAACTGGCGTTCAAATACTGATGTTATGGGGAACTATCAAGTAGGATCAATCCCTACAGATTTTGATACTTTTGTTAAACAATCTGATCTTTTTGATGATTTAGAAGCTCTAAAAGCCTTTGATAGTCAAGTAGATAATGCATCAAAAACTTTAGGTGATAAAATGATAACTGCATTTACTGCTTATTTAGCAACTGCTAAATCTGCTATTTCAAATACATATAGTGGATTAAGTAGCGTTAAGACATCTGGTAGTGCGGTCAAAGATGAATTTCCAACAAATATTTATTATAAACCTAAGGCTAATAAAAAAGCTGATCCAATTTACTATCAAACAGTTGAGGCTAGTATATCTATATCTTCAACTATAAAAGACGCTGTGAAGTTTGTTGGTGATATTGAAGAGGATTATAGTAATACTATAAGAACTATAGCTAGTACAAGTGGAAATATACCGTCTCTAAAAGCTCAATTACGAACATATTTAGAAGAAGCTATTTACAACTATGCAACTTTATCTGATGTAGTAGTAGGTCAAAAAGCAATTGGTGCTATCTTGAGCAGAATTGCGCTTCAAGCAAAAGATTTTGCTGAGTTATTAAACAGCAACAGAGGGAAATCTATAGAAGCATTAGATGGAAGAATGCAAGAAATGGGTACAATGGCCACGAATATCTCTACTCTTGTTGAAAAATGTTTTGGAAATAACGGTTAATAATAAAAAATCTAGAGTTTATCGTAACTCTAGATTTTTTTATTATTTCCCAAATTGAGCATAGTATAGTTCTGCATAGTGACCATTTTTTTCTAATAGTTCTTTATGTGTACCTTGTTCAACTATTCCATCAGGAGTAACTACAATAATACGGTCAACATTTTTAATTGTTGCTAGACGGTGAGCGATAACTAATGTAGTTCTACCTTTAGACAGTTCATCAAATGAATTTTGAATAAACTGCTCAGTTTGAGTATCTAAGGCACTAGTTGCTTCATCTAGTATTAGTATAGATGGATTTTTTAAGAATATTCTAGCAATAGATAAGCGTTGTTTTTGTCCTCCAGATAGTTTAACTCCTCTTTCACCGATAGGTGTTTCAAGACCTGCAGGGAACTCTTCTATAACTTCTTTTAATTTTGCAGCCTCTATTGCGCGTTCTACTTCTTCATCACTAGCATCTAATTTACCATAAAGAACATTTTCTCGAATAGTTCCGTTAAATAAGAATACATCTTGTTGAACAGTACCTATTTGGCTTCTAAGTGAGCTTAATGTGTAGTCTTTTATATTAACTCCATCAATAGATATTGAACCTTTTGTAGTATCGTAAAATCTTGGTAGGAGGTTGATTAAAGTAGTTTTACCAGCTCCACTAGGCCCTACAAAAGCAACCATCTCTCCAGCTTTAATCTCAAGGTTGATGTTTTCTAATACTGGACGACCATCATCATATTCAAAAGATACATTGTCATAATGAATATTTCCATTAAAGTGTGGTGCCGCTTTTGCGTTTGGACTATCTACAATAGCTGGTTTTCTAGCTAGTTCTTCATTAAATCTTTTGAATCCTGCGAAACCTTTTGGATACATTTCTACCATGGTATTAATACGTTCAATAGGTTTAACAAAAGTGTTTGCTAGAAGCACAAAACCTACTAATTCACCTGTTGTAAGTTCACCTTTAATAGTGAAATAAGCACCAAAAACAAGTGAAGTTAGAGTGATAAGTCGCATTAATACATAGTTGAATGAACTACTAGTAGCCATAGTTTTATAAAATGCAAGTTTGTTTTTTCTATAGTTTTGAATCATACCTTCAAATATTTTTTTCTCAAACTCTTCATTAGCAAATGCTTTTACAACACGGATTCCACTTAATGAATTTTCTAATCCAGCATTAAACTCGCCAAGTTGAGAATAGATTTTTCTATTAACATTCTTCATTTTTTTATTAAAAATCGACAACCCAATAGCTAAAATTGGGATAAGGATAATAGTTCCTATTGCTAGTTGCTCATGAACATTCCACATAAGAACAAAAGCTCCACAAATACTCATAACAGTAATAAAAACATCTTCTGGACCGTGGTGAGCAACTTCACTAATATCGAATAGATCGGTAGTAAGCCTACTCATCAGTTCTCCTGTTTTCTTTTCATCATAGTATTCAAAAGAATGTTTCTGAAGATGTGCGAAAAGTTTTCGTCGCATATCAGTTTCTATATTAATTCCTAAAGTATGACCAAGATAGACGACAATATAGTTAAGAGTCATACTAAAAAGGTAAAGTGCGAATAGTAGTGAACAAACCAATATTATTGTTTTAAAATTACCTGTTGGTAGGACTGTGTCTATGACTTTGTTTACCGCAACAGGGAATAGCAGTTCTAGTACCCCTGATAAAATTGCGCAGCCAAAGTCGATAGAAAATAATTTTTTATATGGTTTATAATAACTGAAAAATTCTTTTAACATAAATTCTCCTTTCAGATCACTTATAGTCTATTGTAATACTATGAAAGAATTATGTAAATACTATGAACACAATATCATTAATTATTATAGGGGAAGAGGGGGATTTTAAAATGAAAAACCACCCTGTTTAAGGAGTGGTTTATTTTATGTAAAGATCTGCTTTCTTATTATATTAACAGGGAAGCTAAAGATCTTATTTGATAGAATAACTGTTACAGCTATAGTGGCTATTGAATATGCAATAAAACCAAATGAAAATGAACTAAAGATACTATCAAAGTTGATATATGGTTTAAAAATATAAAATAACAGGTAATGCCAGAAATAGACATTAATAGTATTTTTACCTAGATCACTAATCCATTTAATTTTTTTTGAAGTTACTAGTAATATCAAGGATGCACCCAATACCGTTGAGATAATATAGCAAGCTAGTCTAACTAGGCTCCATAAGCAATTATACTGTCGGGGAAGGCGATTTCTTCCTGTAAATATATATCTTAATCCGTATAATGTATCAATTTTAGCAATGCAAATCAGTCCCCATACTATAAAAATTAGTAGAGCAACTAGTTTAAGTAGAGGATATTTTCTTTTGAATTCTATTATATCAAATGATTTCATCATTGTACCAAACATATAAAAAGGGAAGAAAATAATAGCTCTAGATAAATATAGGAAATCGCCTATAGACTTATCGTAACCAACAAAACAAGCCAAGATTATTGAACCAATCAAGAAAAATTTCTTGTTTTGATCTCTTAATAAAAACAATGCAAATGTATATATCGCTAAAACAAACATAAACCAAGATAATCCGCCGTCAAATAGCAAGTTGAAAGTATATTGAGAGTATCCGTTTATGCGGTCTACTAGAAAAGATATTACCTTATATGAAAATCCAAGAGAGATATAAAATAATACTTTTTTCGTTGTATTCCTATCCGAATGGAAATAGCCAGAAATAAATATAAATAATGGCATATGAAATGCATAAATAAAAAGAAATATACTTGAATAAATCGAAGAATAATCAGTTAATTGATCGGAAAAATGTCCACCAACTACCAAAGTTATTAAAATAAACTTTAGATTATCCCAGAGTGCTATACGGTTACTCATGTCCGCCTCCTTTAGAGAACTACTTTTTATAGTATTAATGTACTTATTATAACAAAGTTTAATAGTTAATACATAAATTTAGTTTAAAACAATATAAAATTTATGTTTTATAGATAAATATTGTAGAAAGATATTTTTATAAAAAGCGATACAGTTAGGCTCTTATTTAAACTAATAATTTTTCTATATTAACAAAAAAATAATAACAAGATAAAAAATACAATGTAATTTTTAACTATCAGTGTTATAATATTAGTTATAAAGAAATTTAAGGAGAGGATTTGTGAGCTTAATTTTTTTTGAAAAACTAGATCAGTATAAAGATAGTTTAAAAGAAGTTTATATTAATAATATATACAAAAATGAAAATTTAACATATAGAGCTCTAATTGAGTACTCTGATAAACTAGCTGTTTATTTAGAAAAAAAATTAGGGAACAACAAAAATCCGATAGTGGTATATGGCCATAAACATCCATTTATGCTTGTTTTCTTTCTAGCTTGTGTTAAATCAGGAAGAGCTTTTTGTCCGGTTGATATAAATACTCCTCAAGAGAGAGTGGATGAGATAGTTCGTACAGTTGATTCAGAATTAGTATTAGTTACTGAAGATATAGAACTATCTAAAGAATTGATAAATGTAGAATTGGCGAAAGAAATAATAAATAACACTGAAAAAAGAATCTCTAAGGAATATTATGTAAAAGGAGAAGATATTTTTTATATAATATTTACATCTGGAAGTACAGGTAAACCAAAAGGTGTTTGTATCACATATAATAATTTGAACAACTTCTTACACTGGTATACAGGTTATTATAATGAAAATGATGAGTTAGTATTTCTTGGGCATCCACCATTTTCTTTTGATCTTTCGGTGATGTCTTTATGGCCAAGTTTATACTTAGGTGCTTCTTTGGTACAAATCGATAAAAAACACCAAGAAGATTTCAAAGTTATGTTTGAAGAATTAAATAAATCAAATGCGACAATATGGATCTCAACACCGTCATTTATCGAGATGTGTTTTATAGATAAAAGTTTTAATCAAGAGTTAATGCCTAGAGTAAAACAATTTGTTTTCTGCGGAGAAAAACTATTTGCTCAAACAGTAGAAAAGATTCACGAGAATTTCCCGGGTGCACAGGTAATTAATACATACGGTCCTACAGAATCAACAGTAATGGTTACTTGGTTAGAAGTTACTAAAGATATAGTCCAGAATTATTATGAAAATCTACCGATAGGTAAGGTTAAATGGGGCTCAAAAGTAGAATTAAAAAATGTAGATGGTGAAGGCAAAGGTGAAATAGCTATAATTGGAAATACTGTAGCAAAAGGATACTTTAAAAATGAGCAGCTTTCACAAGAAAAATTTGGTGTAGACGTACTAGATGGAAAAGAAGTAAGAAGCTATTTAACAGGAGATTTAGGTTATTTTAAAGATGATATGTTATTTTGTGATGGTAGAATAGACTTTCAGGTTAAACTACATGGGCATAGAATAGAGCTGGAGGACATAGACAATAATCTATTAAAAAATAAAAAGATTCGTCAGGCAGCAACTCTACCTAATTATGATAATGGCAAAGTAAAATCATTAACAACTTTTATTGTTTATAATGATAAAATTGAGAAACGTTTTTGAAGTGACGAAAAGAAATAAAAAAACAATTAAAAAAACTGAGTTCCAGAATATATGGTACCTAAGAAAATTGTATTTTTTTAGAAGAAATGCCACTTAATAATAATGGTAAAATTGATAAGAAAAAAAGTTAAAGGAGTTAGTGTAATATGAGTTACTTTGAAGGTAATGAATTTTTTTCTTTTTTCTTAATTCTAGCCTTAGTAGTTGGTTTTTATAATAAACTATCTAGGTAAAAAAACTGAATATTATATACTAGCTCTGTCTCTTGTTTTTGCTATAGTAATTTATGGTAAAAATACGCTAATGTTGAGCTATTTAATAGGTTTTATAATCTATCAGTATATATTGGTTATAATAGCTCAGAGAACTCAAGACGCAAAACACTTGAAGATTTTGGTGTTCTTATCTGTAGTTCCATTAATAATAAATAAAGTATTTGCGTTAACTCATTGGCATTTACTTGCGTTTATTGGAATATCATATATGTCTTTCAAAACAATACAAATTATGATAGAAATATCTGATGGATTAATTAAAGAGAGAATCAGTATAATAGATTACATACAGTTTCTATTATTTTTTCCGACAGTTAGTTCTGGTCCAATAGATAGAAGCCGAAGATTTATGGTAGATATTAAAGAACGAATGCCGAGAGATGAGTATTTAGAACTTGCAGGAGTAGGAGTGTATAGGGTAGTATTAGGATTATTATATAAGGTTGTATTATCAACTTATAGTTATCACTACTTAGTAACTCTTTCTAATTTTGGTTCGTTAGATTATTCAATAAAATATATGTATTTATATACATTATATTTATTCTTTGATTTTGCTGGATACAGTTTAATGGCAGTAGGTAGTAGTAATATTCTTGGTATAAAAACACCGATGAACTTTAATAAACCATTTTTAAGTATAGATATAAAAGACTTTTGGAATAGATGGCATATCACACTTTCAACATGGTTGCGAGATTTTGTTTTCTCTAGGGTGTTTATGGAGGCCACGAAGAAGAAAAGGTTTAAAAAACGATTGAATACTGCAATGTATGCCTATATGGTGAATATGCTTTTAATGGGATTTTGGCATGGTTTAACAATTAGCTATATTGTCTATGGGGCTTACCATGGTATACTTATGGCGGGATTTGAATATTATCAGAAGAAGAGTAAATTTTATAAGAAAAATAAAAATAAAGCATGGTATAAAGTATGTAGCTGGTTTATAACGATAAACCTTGTGATATTTGGTTTATACATTTTTTCTGGAGAACCATATAAAATGTTGATGACTTTATTAAATAAATAATTTATTTAGAGGAGAATAAAAAGATGGTAAAAGAACAAGTATTAGATATGTTGGAAGAAATCTGTGAAGATGATGTAGTTAGAGAAGATTTAGACATAAATATGAAAGAAGAAGGTCTAATGGACTCACTAGCGTTTGTTGAGATGTTAGTAAGAATCGAGGAAATATTTGGTCTAAGTATAGCACCGACGGAAGTAACATATGAAGAAATAGATACACCAAATAAGGTAATTTCATATATAGAAAATAGGAAATAACAAAAAATGATAAAGTTAAGGGCATTTTTAATATCAATAATTTTGGTATTAATAACACTTTTTATTTTAGATAAAACATATATAAAGAAAATCGAAGATTACTATAAAGTTAATGACAATAGTATGCGTTATAATACATCTTATGAAAAGTATAAAAGTAAGGATATGATATTAGAAAATATGACGTCGAATACTGTGTTGTTATTAGGTTCATCTGAGTTAACAACAACCATCAATGAAGATTTCCATCCTAAGAAGATTTTCAATTATGGGGACTTTAATATTATGCAAGTAGGAGTTGGTAATTCTCAGAACATTATTCATGCTGCTACGCTAGGTTCTATAGGTGATGATGTTAGAAATAATGAAATAGTTATGATTCAGTCTATTCAATGGTTCGATAATAAAAATGGAATATTAAAAGATGCATTTTTATCTAGAATATCTGACGAACATGTCTATAATACTATGGCTAATGATAAGATTAGTAAGGAAACTAAAGAGAAGTTTATTAATAGGGTAATTGAACTTTCATCTACTAATAAAGAGCTAAATGATAAATATAAAAGCTATAAACGATACTTTGTTGAAGGTAAGGGTAATGTTATTACTGGAGAATTTCTAAAATTAAATAACTATATATATTCTTTTAAAAATAAATATAGTTTTTATAGAAATAAAGGTAAGGAAAATTATCCAATGAATGGTGAAAATACACCGAACTATAATTGGGATCAACTTGATGAGCAAGTCACGACTGAAGCTAAAGAAAAAGCTAATAACAATGACTATCAAATTGATAACATATATTACGATAAGTACATAAGAGAAAAATATGATCAATTAAAAAATAGTTCAAAGAACACTAAGTATGATGATTCTAAAGAATATGAGGACTTAGATATTTTGTTATCAATAGTTAAGGACTTAAATATTAAGATGAAGTTTGCTATTCTTCCGGCTAATGGGAAGTGGAGTGATTATACAGGTATAGATAGTGCAACACGCCAAGTTGCCTATAACAAAATAAAAGAAATTGCTCAAAATAATAATATAGAAGTAATGGATTATTCAAATAAAGAATATGAAGAATACTACATGTTTGATGCAATGCATTTAGGTTGGAGAGGATGGATTGATTTTGAAAGAGATCTTTATAAACTTAAAAAAATAAAAATTAATGATAAACATAGACTTATATTTCTGGACGGCATTTTTTTCTATATTGTAATTATGGGAATAATAATTTATTGCTTTATGACTGACTTTTCTAATGTTCAAGAATATGTATATAGCGAATTTTTAAAAGTTTTAAAAAGGATAGTTTTTAGGAACTATTCTTTTTTATTTTTTTATTTACTGATGTTAACAGATAAAAATATTGATTTTTCTAAATTTTTAAGTATTATAATTAATTGTAGATAATTTTTAAAAAAAGTTCGTATTTTTTTAACTGGTAAAATATGGGAATATTTTTAATGAACAAAAAATTAGGAGAAAATATTTTATGGAGAAAAATATTAAATATTTATTAATGTGTGCTGCTATACCTACTAGTCTTGCGCTTGTTGGTGGAGATAAAGTTAATGCAGCTGATGTAGAGGCTGCTAATACTTCTGAAAATACTACAACGGTTAGTAATGAAGTAGCAACTGCTAACAATTCTGCAGCCAATACAACAAGTAACACTAATAGTGAGAATACGGTAAGTTCTACTGCTCAAAAACAAAATATTATTAACGAAGGTGGTCATGTTAATGTCGAGGGACAAAATGCAACACTAAGTAAAGATGGAAAAAGTGTAACTTATCCATATACAGTTGCTTTTCAAAGAATGCATACAAGTGATCATGGCCAAACAGTAAGTGATGTTCTAATTCGTGTTCCTAAAATTGAGGGTGCAATAGTTAACTTTACGCTTATAGGAACTAGAGATTCACAAGGTAATCCAGTGACTGTAAATGAGCCGATGAAAGAAGTTTCTTATGACGATACATTGGAAGGTGGAGAGAATACTTTTGATACACCAACTTCTGAGGAGCTTGCTGCAGGGAAAAAACCATATGTAGTTAATACAAGTAAGTATGATTACGCCTCTCTTGAAAATGGAAAAATAGCTACATACGCACTATATGCTAGCTTTGATAAGAGTCAGGCTGTTAAAGTAGAAATCACACTTCCTTTTGAAATCGCGAAAAATATTAAATATTTACCAATTGACGCTAGAATGGTTTGGAAAGCAAGCCAAGAAGGTGGAGTTCAAGGATATGAAACAGGTGCACAAAACTTAGAAGAGTATCCAAATCACTCTTTTGTTGCTGAAGAAGGAAGCAAAGGGCTTGCTCGTTTTGAAAATCCTTCATCGATAGATGATAGTTATGCAAAAGATGGACATCTAATAAAATCAGTGACTAATCCTAGCACTTATATTACGCCAAATAATGGTGATTGGACTAATATTCCAGAAGATACAAATCTTGATAAAAAAACATTTTTCCATTATGCTGAAATATTTAGCTTAAGAGCTAATCCAGCGGTAACGTATTATATATCTGAAAAAGAGGATATGGCTGACCAAGATGTTTCTGCATTATACCAAGGAGATGTAGTTGTTGATTATGTAATAAAAGGTACGAATAAACAACTTAAAAATACTTATACAAAGGTTGCATTAACACCTATCTATAATTCAAATGGAGAGCTAATTACTTATAATCTTGGAGAAGATAGTAATGAACGTCCTCAAAAAATAACTGTTGATGGTAAAAATTATGTTCTTGTTGGTACTTCATCAACATCTGATGCAGAGAGTGGTTCTTTAAAAGAAGGTTCAACTCATGTTGTTTATGAATATGTATTAGAAACTGAAGTAAAACCAGCGCCAACACCAACGCCTGAAGTAAAACCAACTCCAACTTCAACTAAGAAAGAAGTAACTAAAGTAAAAAAAGCTGAGAAGAAAAAACAATTACCAAATACCGGTATGACTACTTCATCAAGCCTGTTAGGCTTAGTAGGAGCTTTTGCGATTGCGGGATTACTTTTACGTTTTAGAAAAGAAAAATAAAAAATTAATAAGGTAGAGTTACAAAGGAATAATTTTCTTCGTAACTCTTTTTAAAAAGGTTGATAGGTAAAGGTTTTCTATATAAAATTATCTCTATATATTCTTTAGTTCTATAAAAAAATATGGTATAATAAAGGGATAAAAATTATATTTATTTTAGAGTGAAGTAGCCATTTATTAAGATATTCATCTTTAGGTGGCATTGTAGGGTGGACAATGAACGTTGATAAGCGATTTGAAACAGAAATAGTAAAGAAATATAGAGAAAATATACAAAAAAAGAAAGTGTCTTTATTCTTAAAATTGTTTTTTGATAAGGTCTTGGCATTACTTTTGCTTATTCCATTATCTCCAATTATTTTAGGAATCGCTATTTGGATAAAACTAGATAGTGAAGGGCCTGTTTTTTATAGGCAGGAGAGAATAACTACATACGGTAGAACTTTTAGGATTTTTAAATTTAGAACAATGGTAAAAGATGCTGATAAGATGGGGGCTGCAGTTACCCAGCAAAATGATCCGCGCATCAGTAAAGTAGGGCGTAAACTTCGTAAAGTACGCTTGGATGAGCTCCCGCAATTAATAAATGTTTTAATTGGGGACATGTGCTTTGTAGGTGTTCGCCCAGAAGTTGCTAAATATGTAAATCGTTATACAGATGAAATGAATGCAACACTACTTCTTCCTGCGGGAATAACATCTCCAGCTAGTATAGAATATAAAGATGAAGATGAAGTTATTGAGAAGTATAAAGGAAGCGGTAGAAGTATTGACGATATCTACGTAGAAGAAATTTTACCAGATAAGATGAAATATAATTTAAAATATATTAAAGAATTTAGTGTTATAAATGATATTAAAATAATGATAAGAACTGCTTTAGCGGTTATAAAATAGGAGTTAGAAATGAAAAAATATAATATACCATTTTCACCACCAGATATATCAGAAGATGAGATTAATGAAGTAATTGATACTTTAAAATCAGGTTGGATAACAACAGGACCGAAAACAAAAGAATTAGAAAGAAGATTATCAGAATTTACTACAACACCTAAAACAGTGTGTTTAAATTCAGCAACAGCTGCCTTAGAGTTAGTACTAAGAGTACTAGGTATTGGTGAAGGTGACGAGGTTATCGTACCTGCGATGACTTACACTGCATCATGTAGTGTTATTTATCATGTTGGGGCGAAAGCTGTAATCGTTGATATTCAAAAAGATGGTCATGAAATGGACTATGAAGCATTAGAAAATGCGATAACTGAAAAAACAAAAGCTGTAATTCCGGTTGATTTAGCAGGGATTCCATGTGACTATGACAAAATTTTTGAAGTAGTAAATGCGAAAAAATCATTATTTAAAGCAAATAGTGAATACCAAGAAGAATTAGGGCGTATTGCAGTAGTAGCTGACGGAGCTCATGCATTAGGAAGTGTTTATAAAGGTGTTAAAGTAGGGGCAGTAGCTGATTTTACAACATTCTCATTCCACGCAGTTAAAAACTTTACTACAGCTGAAGGTGGAAGTGTAACATGGAAAGAAAATCCTAATTTTGATAATGAAGAACTATATAAAGAGTTTCAAATATATTCTCTTCATGGTCAAACTAAAGATGCTTTAGCTAAAACAAAAGCAGGTTCATGGGAATATGACATAGTTATACCAGGTTATAAATGTAATATGACTGATATTATGGCATCTATTGGTTTAGTTCAGCTAGATCGTTATCCAAAATTACTAGAGCGTAGAGTAGAACTAGTAGAACAATATAATAAGGCCTTTGAAGGAACTAGAGTAGTACCATTAGTACACTATACAGATACTTATAAATCTTCAGGACATTTATATATTACACATATTAAAGGTGCTACTTATGAGCAACGTGGTGAAATTATTACAAAAATGGCAGAACGTGGAATTAGCTGTAATGTACACTACAAACCATTACCACTATTAACTGCATATAGTAACTTAGGTTTTGATATTAATGACTATCCAAATGCTTATGATTATTTTGTGAATGAAGTAACTTTACCACTGCACACTCGTTTAAGTGATGAAGATGTTAAGGTTATTGTTGAAAACTTTAAAGAAGTAGTAGCGGAGGTTGTAGGTGAGTAGTTTAAAGGAAATTCAAAATAAAAGTTTAGAAATGGCTGAATATTTTGTAGAATTTTGTCGCGAACATGACTTACTTTGTTACCTTTGCGGAGGTGGAGCAATAGGTGGTTTAAGAAATAAAGGATTTATCCCGTGGGATGATGATTTAGACTTTTTTATGCCAAGAAAAGATTATGAGAAACTACCTGAATTATGGAATAAATATGCTAAAAAAGAGTACTTTTTATCTAAAAGTGATTCTAAGTTTGTAGATAGAAACTTATTTATCACGATAAGAGATACTCAAACAACATGTATTAAACCATATCAACAAGACTTAGATATACCTCATGGATTAGCACTTGATGTTATACCTTTGGATTACTATCCAAAAAGACGAATCTAGTAGAAAAAAACAAGTGCGTTGGGCATTAATTTACTCACTATTTTGTGCACAGACTATTCCAGAAAAACATGGTGCTATTATGAAGTGGGGTAGTACAATCTTACTAGGCCTTACTCCAAAAGCACTACGCTATAAAATTTGGAAAAAAGCTGAACGAGAAATGACTAAATATACTCGAGAGGAAAGTGATGGTATAACTGAGCTTTGTACAGGACCAGGATATATGAAGAAAAAATATCCGATAGAAGCATTTGATGATAATATTTTTATTGACTTTGAAAATACTAAAATGCCAATTCCTGTTGGGTATGATATTTATCTGAAAACAGCTTTTGGTGATTATATGACACCACCTCCAAAAGAGAAACAAGTACCACATCATGATGCGGTAATAACTGATATGGAAAATAGTTATATTAAATATAAAGGGGAATATTATGGCTAAGAAAAAAGTATTATTTTTTATGTGGTCTTACTCATTGGGAGGAGGAGCAGAAAAAATACTTTCTACTGTAATTAGAAATCTTCCAAAGGATAAGTATGATATAGATATATTGGAGATAGAGCATTTTGATAAAGGCTACGAGCCTATATCAGATAATGTGACTATATTAAAGTCATTACAAAGTTATAAGCAATCTAGATTATTGCGTGCAATTTTATGGAGATTGCGTATATACTTTCCAGGTTTGGTAAGAAGATTACTGGTAAGAGATGAGTATGATATAGAAGTATCATTTACTATTATGAATCCACCTTTTAACTTTTCAAAAAGAAACAATGTAAAAAAAATAGCATGGATACATGGAAGTATAGAAGAATTTCTTAATGATGAAGAGAAAAAAAACTCTCATAAAAAACATTTGAAAGATGTTGATAATATTGTTGCTATATCGAAGAAGACTAGAGAATCTATTGAAGAAGTATTTCCAGAATATAGAAGCAAGTTATGTACAATTTATAACGGTTATAATTTTAAGGAGATAATAGAGAAATCAAAAGAGAGTGTAGATATTGAAGTTAATTCTAATAGTATTTGTTCAGTAGGAAGAATTGAAGAAAATAAAGGTTCGGATAGAGTATTAGAAGTTATTCGCTTACTGCATAAACAAGATAAAAAGTATCATTTGTATTTTATAGGAACTGGAACACTTGAAGAAGAACTAAAAAGAAGAGTAGACCAATATGGTTTACAACAATATGTTCACTTTTTAGGATATCAAAAAAATCCATATAAGTATTTAAAAGATATGGAGCTATTATTATCCATGTCTAAACAAGAAGGGTTTCCAGGAGTTTATGTGGAAGCTTTAAGCTTAGGTATTCCTTTTGTTTCAACAGATGTCGGGGGTGCTGCAGAGTTATCCCAGAAAGGTCGTTTTGGGAAAATAATAAATACAGATGAACAAGCAGTAGAAGAAATAATTAAATATATAGAAGGATCTGAAGTATTTAATAAAGAAGAAGCTAGAGAATTTCTATCTACGTTTACTATTGAAAAACAGATAGAAGATATTGAAAAAATATTTAAATAATGAGGAAGTTATGAACAAAGAGTTAATTAGCGTAATAGTACCAGTTTTTAATGTAGAAAAGTACTTAGAACGTTGTGTAGAAACAATTGTAAATCAAACATATAAGAATTTAGAGATAATTCTTGTAAACGATGGTTCAACAGACAATAGTGGGGAACTGTGTGATGAATTAGCAAAAAGAGATGATAGAATTAAGGTAGTCCACAAAGAAAATGGGGGATTATCAGATGCAAGAAATAATGGTGAAAGAAAATCAACAGGAGAATACGTGATTTTTATTGATTCAGATGACTATATTCACCATGAAATGTTAAATACACTATATAATCAAATAGTGGAAAAAAATGCTGATGTTTCTATCTGTGGGGTAATGAATGTTTACTCAAATAGTGAAACACCACAGTGCAGTGATATAAATATGGATTTTGTTTGTGATAAAGAAGGTTTTCTAAAAGAATATTTGATAGGAGAAAAGATACCTGGAAGTATTTGTAATAAACTATTAAAAAAATCAATCGCAGATAAGCTAGAATTTCCGGTAGGAAAAATATATGAAGATGCATTTTATCATTATGATTTAATAAATTATGCTGATAAATATGCTGTCAGTACTAAACCTTATTATTATTATTTTCATAGAGGAGATAGTATTACAACAAAAACCATATAGGGAAATAGATTTGGTATATATAGATATTTATAAAAAAATATTATGATTTAATATCTAAAGAATATAGAGGATTGCTAGATGAAGCATTCTTTAGACTTTCATATGCGCATTTCTTTATTCTAGATAAGATGCTTTCTAGAAAAAGATTATAGAAAAGCTAGATCACTATAAAGAAGTTTGTGAGTTTTTTTAAAGAAAAAAATGCTATCAAAAGATATCTAAAAATACTATTTTTTTCAGAAGAAATAGAAGAATTGCTGCGTTAGTATTATTTGTTAACGTTAAATTGTATAGAAAATTATTATTTTCTAATATAGAAAAATAGTAAGAGAATACATGAATAGAGGAGGAAAGTAGAGTGAGTATAGAAGGCAAAAAGTTATATTTTTGTACTAACTATGCTTAGTTATTTTTATAACTATTATTATTGGTATATCCTATATATATACTAATGAATTGAAGTTATTACTGTTTACATTGTTAACCCTATTAATTAGTAGTGTCCTATATACATTTACTAACATAAAGTATTATATTATACACTTAATATTTTTATTTAACTATTTTTTTGTGTTTCTAGTATCGAGACCTACAATAGATTATTTTTTAAAGATGGAGTTTTAAATACTTATCAGGCGGAAGCATATAAATTTTCATTTCCTTATTATAGCTATATCAGTAATAGGCTTATTTTTTAGGGAGGTATATTGGTTTCTAAGAAAGGTGAAAATAAAGAAAGAATAGCGAATCAAGTTTATATAAGGAATATTAGATTAGTTTCTTTAGTAGTTTTTCTAATATCTTATCCATTTTATACTTTAAGATTAGTAGAAAGATTAATTTTCAGATTGCATACAACTTATTATGATTATTATGCCAACTTCAAAAGTGAATTGCCATATTTTACATATACGATATCTACGTTTATGTTATATTCGTTATGTATATATTTAGCGACTAAACCTAAAAAACTGCAGTCTACAATTGTTTTGCTGATGGTTATTGTAGCAAATGCAATTCACCTATTTATAGGTACAAGAAATCCGTTTATACTAAGTTTAATTTTTGCATTTCTATATTATTTTTATGAGAAATCAATCGGAAAAAGGAAAATGGATAGGGTTTAAAGAAAAAATTATTTTATATGTAGGTACTCCGTTAATAATGATATTTATGGGTCTGTTAAATTATATTAGAGATGATGCCGAGGTTGAAAATGGAGGAATAGGTAATTTAATCTTAGATTTCATATATAAACAAGGTACTAGTTTTGGAGTATTAACTCGAGGATATTTATACAATAGTAATATACCGGTAAGGGACACTGTGAATTTTACTTTTGGGCCTATTTTAGAATATTATACTAAAGGAAGTCTAGGGATTTTATTTGGAGGAAAAGCCATTTGTTAATTCTACTAACAGTATTGAATTAGCATTGGAAAGTAACAGTTATTCGCATAATATATCGTATATTGTTTTAGATAAAGAATATTTAGACGGTCATGGGATAGGAAGTAGTTATATAATGGAATTATATACAGATTATGGCTTTTTTGGCGTATTTTTATTTAATATTTTGTTAGGAATATTATTTATATATATGATGAGAGTAGCTTATAGGATGGGAGTATTAGGTTATGGAATAACTCTTTTAATCTTAAATTATCTATTCTTTATGCCAAGGAGTAGCTTCTCAGAGAGTTTTTTAAGTCTGTTTACTATGCAATTTTGGGGAATAGTCTTACTTATATTTCTAGGAGCAGGATTACTTAATAAAAAAATATAAAACATATAGTTAATAGAAAAGGAGAACAATAATGTTTGAAAATTATTCAATAGCAGATTTATATGCTAATATATATAAAAAAAGGTAATTAATTTTTATAGTGTTAGTGTTGGTATTTTGTGTAATGGCAATACCTTACACATATAAAGTAATAAATAATAAAACAATAGTAAAAGATACAACAAATTATTATACATACATCACTTATAAAATTACATCTCCATTAGAAGAGCAACAAAGTTTCGATAAGAATAAAATTGGAGGATATAGTGATTTTTATGGTAAACTAGTTACAGCCAATATAAATGGAGCTTACTTATTTAATGATTTGTCAGAAAAAGATATGAAAGTATTAGAGAGAGAATTAGACACTAGTGCTAATACGTTAAAAAATTCTAATTATGATTATTGGGAAAAGAAAATAACTGTAAGTCCTTTAGTTAATAACGCAGGGGTAACTGTTAAAATACTTACACCTAGTAAAATGGCTAACGATATTATCGAGAAGAAATTAGATGGTGTGGTTAATAAATTTAAAGATACTTACGCAAATGTTAAAATAGAAAAATTAGAAACGATAAATTCTCTTGAATTAGCAGCGAAAGATGGACAGGAATCTGGAATTAGTAAAGTAAGTTTATTGATTAGATTAGCTGTTCTGGGAGTTGCGGCATTCATTATAACTGTTTTAGGTAACATAGTTCTATATATATTTAATCCAACAATCAATAGAGCGGGTGATTATAGTAAATATGATATTAATTTTGTTACTAAGCTAAGCTCGGCTTCTAACTTAAAAGAATTAATAGAGTATAAAGCAGGAAATAGTGCAGTAGTATTATTATCTTCAGATAAAAAAATTATGGAAAAGTTCTCAAAACAATATAGTGAGTTACTTAATAATGATAATATAACAGTAGGAAATATAGATGAAATAACAACAATAATAAAAGCTGATAACGTACTGTTTGTTGAAGAGTATGGGGTAACTAGATATAAGAATTTTGAAGAAGTATTACAAATAGTTCAAAAATGTTGGAAAAAAAGTGTTAGGAGTTGCTACTTATAAATTATAATATAAAAATAAGAATACCTTAGAGTTAAATATGAGAAGATTTAACTCTAAGGTATTTTTTATAGTTGTTATTAGAATATCAAATATATAATTCTATTGTTAAGCATAGGAAGATAGTTTCCTTTTTGAACAAAAAGATTATTTTTTATATGCTTGAATATTGTGGCTATACCATTGTTGTTCCTCTACTGAAGGAGGTGTCATATAGTCGCCGTAAAATTGCGAAAGAAATTTATCATAGTTTTTAGGAATTGGTAGTTTTCTTCCTTCGAATTCAGCATATATAAGGTCTTTGAGTGTTCCAGCAGGGAAGACCTCTTTTAGTCCATCCTTACTTATACCTATTGCACCTTCATATTTTCCATTCTCTTTTGAGTTACTACTAACTAATTTTTCTATTTTTTTATAGAAGAAACGAGGATTAACTAATCTTAGTGCATACCAGCAAATAACTCGAATAACGTCTTTTATTTTACTATCTCCATAAGTTGAACGATCCTTTTTTACATAACATAATTGACGGAGTGCAACTAGTTTGTAACTTTTTTCAATGATACTCAAATCATCAAAAGTGTCTATAGGAAATACATCAACAAAAATGCTAGTATCATGTGGTTTATACTTAACCGTATCTTTTATAATAGTACTATTATCTATAATAGCTGCAAAATTATGGAAATACCAATCAGAATTATTGTAATCTAAAACTTTATATTTAGGATGATTGGATTTGTTAATGCTATCGATTAGTTTATTATAGTTTTCTCTATATAAAGATATATCTATATCATCATCCCAAGGAATCATTCCTTTGTGCCTAACAGCACCTAGCATACTACCATAACTAAGAAAATATGGTATATTATTTTTTTTACAAATATCATCAATAAAATCTAATATCTCTAATTGATGTTCTTTTATTTCTTCTTTAGACAATAAATTCATAACTTACTCCTCTATTTTATATGCTTCAAATTCATGGATATTAATTTGCTTCTCTTTTGGAGGGAGCTCAAGATAATTTCCATAATATTGTGTTAAGATAACATCATAGTTTTTAGGGGCAGGGAGAGTTAAGTGTTCAAACTCCATATCAATAAACTCATTAAAAATTTGAGCGTTAAAGATCTCTTTCTCTTTTAATTTTGATGGTATAAATGCAGTATACTTCCCGTTTTTATCAGTATCTTGTGTTATTTTTCTTTCAATTATATTCGCAAATAATCTAGGAGATACTGGAAGGAATAAGCCCCAGAAACTACTGCGAATTATATCTTTTACAATGCTATCTTTATAAATAATATTTTTTTCTTTTTACTAAAAGATAGTAGCTTTCAAGCTTTCCAAAAATATAACAGGTATTAATTATTTTTTTATCATTAAATTTATCCATAGGGAAAAATATCAACAAATACTCCACAAGAAAAAGTTTTATAATTTCTATTGTCAACTATTTTTAGTAGTGGTATCAACGACTTTTTATAAAATTGTTGAAATAAGTTTTGTCGGTATCTAGGGACAAAATTTTTATATTTAGAAGAATCTTGGTTGAAATTTTTTTCTATGAAACATATTGTAATGTTCTCTATCCATTGAAATATCTATGTCATCATCCCAAGGTATAAATCCTTTATGCCTCACAGCACCAAGAAGTGTACCATAATTAATGAAATATGAAATATTGTTTTTTTTGCAAAACGAGTCTATATAAGCAAGTATTTCAAGTTGTATTTTTTTACTTCATCTAAAGTAAGTTTCTTCATCTGCTTTTAAGACCTCCTATTTTTTTAATGAAATTTATTTTTTTCAGTGCTAACAAATTGTTTAATAATTCTAAAAAAATACACTATCTCTATTTATATATAATACTATTATATAAGAACATATTGATAATAAGATAATACTAGCTGTATTGATTAAAAAAATCGTAGATTAATTACTAACTCAGCTGGATAAATATAGTTTACTATAAAATACACAAGTAAAAAGTAGAACTAAATAATGAATATTTTAGTGTGTACTTTAAATATATTTTTTTAAGATTAAATAATTTTTTCTTGTTGATAAAAAGTATATATATAATAAGTAAAACTATTTCTGATATTATAGTGGTGATTAAATAAAATTCAGGTTTAAAAAGATATTATTATAAAATAATAAAAAGTTCATTATTAAATTTAGTATCCCCGTGCATAAGGTATATAATGTTATTCTTTTTTCGAAACCATTAACAAATAATATTTGAGAACCTAGAATGGTATCTAATGCTGATATTATTGTTCTAAATGCAAATAATGATGTAAGAGTTCCTGCAGCTACATACTTTTCACTACCATAAAGCAGGATTGCATGTGGTCCTAGAAGTGTTAGACCAAAACTTAGAGGTATAATAAAGAAATTAAATACTCGGCTACCTTTGTTTACTAAGTATGTATATGATTCTCGATCATTATTACCTAAGTAATATCCCAGACGAGGTAAACTTACACCTATAGCCCCTGTTATTACACCAGCTAGAACAGTAACTAATCTTTGTGACATTGTATAGTAAGTAACGTATATCGATTCTCCCAGCTTTAACAAGAAATATTCTGTCTAAAAATGTATAGAGCATATTTGCATTCGCAAATAATAGCATAGCTAGTAGTGGTAAAAGTAAAGGTTTTAAGTCTCTGATTTTAATTCTAACAAACTTAACATCTTTTTTTATCCAAAAATAACTTATTACATAATTTAAAGCAGTGGATAGAGCCATTATAAGAGTATATATTATGATGTCATGTTCATCTCTTACAAATGCAAAAATAGATATTAGCATTAATATTCTAATGACAGCAGTCTTATAAAATAGAAAACTATAGTTCTCTAATGCTTCATTTACCCATTCTATAGAAAATATTTGAGCGACTAATTGTACACCCATTACTAAATATATTTTTTTTAGGGTAGGATTATTCTCAAAGAATAAATTATAAGTTGCAAAGTAAATAGCAGTAGTTACAATTGTACAAAACATACAAAGGTAAAATAGTTGTGAGAATACCTTATTAGTTTTATTTTTATTATCTCGAACATTACTTATAGCTCTTAAGCCATAGGTATAAACTCCAAAAGTAGCAAATGGTAAGAAAAATGATAGGATTGTATCTACAGAGTTAAAATACCCGTAGTAAGTCTTATCAAGCACCCGCGCGACATAAGTTCCAGTTAGGATGGGGAAAATTATATTAAGAATTCGTATACCCATGAAGGCTAAGGCGTTCATTTTTATGCTCTTCATATAAGAAAAAATCCTTTCTTAGAAATTCTATTAAACATTATATCATATTTTCAAGATAACGACTCAAAATATCTAAAAATTGTAAAGTTTTTTGTTGAATATCTTAATATATGATATAATAGGATAGATGAAATATAAACTAAAATAGAAAATAAATAATTAAGGAGAAAAACATGATTTACGCAGGGATATTAGCTGGTGGAACAGGAACTAGAATGGGAATTAGCAACATGCCAAAACAATTTCTAGATTTAGGTAATAAACCGATAATTATTCATACTATCGAGAAGTTTCTATTAGAGCCTGAAATAGAAAGAATAGTAGTAGGAGTACATGAAGACTGGGTTTCACATGCAGAAGATTTAGTTGAACAATATGTTCCTACTTTAGTGATAGAATAATCATTACGCCAGGTGGTGTAGATAGAAATACTACAATTGAAAATATTATAAATAGAATAAATGAATTTAAAGAACTAACAGATGAAGATATTGTAATTACACATGATTCTGTTCGTCCATTTATTACACTTAGAATAATTAAAGATAATATTAGATTAGCTAAAGAAAGTGATGCAGTAGATACAGTAGTAGAAGCTGTAGATACAATAGTTGAAAGTACAAATGGGGAGTATATTACTAATATTCCAAATAGAGCACACTATTATCAAGGACAAACTCCACAAAGTTTCCGTTGTAAAGACTTCTTAGACTTATATACATCACTAGATGCAGAAGAGAAAAAAATATTAACAGATGCATGTAAAATATTTGTTATTAAAGGGAAAAAAGTAGCGCTAGCTCGTGGAGAATACTCAAATCTTAAAGTGACTACTGTAACTGATCTTAAAATTGCTAAGAGTATGTTAGAGGAAGAATAATATGATTAATCAAATATATCAATTAATAAAGCCAAAATTTATTAATGTAAAATATAATGAAGAAAATTTAAACGATAAAGATAAAATAGTTATTAGACCTAACTATATGGCTCTTTGTCATGCGGATCAAAGATACTATCAAGGGAAAAGAGATCCAAAGGTACTAGCTAAAAAACTGCCAATGGCACTTATTCATGAATGTGTAGGGATTGTTATATCTGATCCTACTGGTACGTATAAAGTAGGACAAAAGGTAGTAATGATTCCTAACCAACCACCAAGAGCTAGTGATGAGGAATTCTATGAAAATTATATGAGTGGAACACATTTCTTGTCTAGTGGATATGATGGTTTTATGAGAGAATTTGTAGCATTGCCAAAAGATAGAGTAGTTGCATATGAGGGTGTAGAAGATAGTGTCGCAGCTATTACTGAGTTCATTAGTGTTGGTATGCATGCTATGGATAGATTTATAAAAAACTCTCATAGTAAAAAGGATAGAATCGCTATAATAGGTGACGGAAGTTTAGCATATGTTATGGCGAATATAATCAACTATACTTTACCTAACTGTGAGATTATCGTAATAGGTCGTCACTGGGAAAAATTAGAATTGTTTAGTTTTGCGAAAGAGCGTTATATTACTGATGATATCCCAGCTGATTTAAGCTTTGATCATGGTGTAGAATGTTGTGGTGGAGATGGTAGTGGCTATGCCATCAATGATATTATTAAATATATTAAGCCACAAGGTAGTTTAGTTCTTATGGGTGTTAGTGAATATAATGTAAATATTAATACTCGTGATGTATTAGAAAAAGGTCTAACATTATTAGGTTCGTCTCGTTCTGGTAGAGTTGATTTTGAAAAAGCAGTAGAAATGCTAAGTAATAAAAAATTCGAAAGAAGATTTAAAAATATTATTTATTTAGAAACTCCAGTAAAAAATATTAATGATATACATAGAGTTTTTGCTACCGATTTAAATACAGCGTTTAAAAACAGTATTCATATGGGGAAATATAAATGGAATATTTATTGATACCTTGCTTGTTTATTTGTTACCAAAAAATTCATAAGAGATTATTTAAACTATGTTCAACCAGTTACTATGAATATATAGGTATAATACTGCCATTTATCACATAGTTACCACAGGAAGATGTTTTCTTACTAACTTTGTTTATAAGGAAGAGAGAAGGTCTATGTTCTTTCTCTTATCAGAAGGGATTATATGTCCGTGCTTAGCAAAGTAAAACATATTTAGATAATTTTTTAGAAAGATTATTAAAATTTTAGTTCCATTTATAAGCATATGGATGATTTATTTGATATAGAATAGGTGTGAATAAAAGAAATCAATCAATTTCAATTGCTTTATTAAGTTGTTATTTACAGTTGGAAAAAACAGTTACAATGGTTGGTTTATAGATCATACCTTATACACATATTATTCATTTATCATCCGAAATTTGTGAGTCAGTGGTAGCTATTATTATTATTGCATATTTATTATTATTTATATCATTGTAGCTATTAACTGCTACTATTCATTTATGGAAGTAATAGTATTTTAAACATTTATTCAGGATTAGTATGGGCAAAAGAATAAAGATAAACAGATGAAGTTATAGACAACACTTATTCAATTTGGTAGGTGTTACATTTTATGTGTTTCAGTAATAATTATGATATTGCATACCTGCTTGGTTTTACAAGTAGTTACATGTTTTCTATATAAAATATGACAATCTTATTTTTACTTTACTTACATTAAGGGAAAAATACAACTTTGAGAACAAACATTATCAGTTCTATAGAATCTCTTTATTACATATGATTCATGGGTTAGTAATACAGTATTTTGCAAGATATTATATTTCGTCAAAAGTAAATGATGTTATATTTACAGTAATAGTATTGGTTGTTAGTATAATACTTATGAAACTTTATTAATTTTGGAATAAAGAAAGTTATGGTGAAGTAAAAAGTTTAATTTATCAATTGTGAACTAAATTAAGATAATATTGGAAATCAGCTAATATAAATTAGACTTTTTTTATAAGTATGTTAAAATGATTAAGGTTGAGATTTAATTATTAAATTAAATCTCAGTTTTTTTGACATCGTGTTCAAAAAAATAATTATAAAACGAAAGAAATGAACAGAAAGAGAGGTGCTTTTATGATTAAATTATCAGAATTTGAAGTTTTAATGAAATTATTACAAAAATTCAAATAAAACACAAAGAGAAATAGCTGAGGATTTAAATATTTCATTAGGGAAAGTTAATTCAGTAATTGCAGAATTAAAAGATAAAGGATTAATAGATAAAAAAATAATAAAATTACAAAAAAATGGAATAGATTCTCTAGAACCATATAAAGTTAATAATGCAGTAATATTAGCAGCTGGTATGAGTACTAGATTTGCTCCGTTATCGTATGAAAAACCCTAAAGGATTACTTAATGTAAAGGGAGAAGTTTTAATAGAAAGACAAATTAAACAATTACATTCTGTAGGGATAAAAGATATAACATTAGTAGTTGGTTATATGAAAGAAAAGATGTTTTATCTAGAAGAGAAATATGGAGTGGAAATTGTTGTAAATGAAGACTATTATAGATATAACAATACATCTTCTATGATTCTAGTAGCAGATAAATTATCTAATACATATATTTGTTCATCTGATAATTACTTTGAAAAAAATCCATTTGAAAAGTATATTTATAAAGGGTATTATTCATCTGTATATGAAGAAGGTGAAACTGATGAATATTGTATAACTGTTGATAAAAAAAGATAGAATAATTGATGCAAAAATAGGTGGATCTGACACTTGGGTAATGTTAGGTCATGTATATTTTGATCGAGAATTTAGTAATAAGTTTTCTTCAATTCTTAGAGAAGAGTATAAAAAACAAGCAGTAAAAGAAGGGCTGTGGGAGGACTTATATATTAAGTTTATATCAGAATTAGATTTACGTATAAGAAGATATAGTAAGGATGTTATAAGAGAGTTTGATTCTTTAGAAGAATTAAGAGAGTTTGATAAGGATTATCTAAAAAATACTAATTCTAGAATTTTAAATAACATTTCAAATATATTGGAATGCAAGGAGGAAGAAATCGAACAAATAAGTCCAATAAAAGCAGGGTTAACGAATACGTCGTTTAAATTTACTGTTTCGGGGAAACAGTATGTTTATAGACATCCTGGTAAAGGTACAGAAGAGTATATTAATAGGAAAAGTGAAGCTGCTTCAATGGAGGTGGCTAAGAAATTAGGTATAGATAATACTCACATTTATATCGATGAGAAAGGTTGGAAGATTTCTCACTATATAGATAATGCTAGAAATTTAGATTATCATAACAAGGAAGATGTTTCTCAAGCTTTAAAATATCTAAAGTTATTACATAATAGCGGTGAAAAAACAGAGTATAAATTTGATATTTGGAAACAGATTGATGGATTCCGCCACCTACTAGCAGAAAATAATAGAGATGACTTTGAAGATATGAATGATTTAGTGGATTTAGTAGAGAGATTAAAGAATGAATTATCAGATGATCAAGAATATTGCTTATGTCACTGTGATAGTTATGATCCTAACTTTTTAATAGATAAAGAAAATAATATGTATCTTATAGACTGGGAGTACTCAGGTATGGCGCATCCAGCAGTTGATTTAGGAACGTTTATTGCTTGTTCAGATTATAAAGTAGAAGAAGCTATTGAGGTTATTAAAGAATACTTAGGAGAGAGTTATACACCTGATAAATTAAAAACCTATTTAGGATATACTGCAATTATATCGTTTTACTGGTTTTTATGGGCTCTACATCAAGACAGCTTTAGGAAAAAAATGTAGGTAAATATTTATACATATGGTATAAGTATACGAAATTATATGCAAAAGAAGCATTAGAATAAAAAGGAGTCAATAGTAATGAGTAAAAATCTAGAAGAATTAATATATGAAGAAACAGAGAGAAGACTAGATATAATGGAAAGTAAGGAATATAAATTTCCTAAAAGAATCACTAAGGTAGATAGTTATATTGTAATAAGCATAATAATAATAAGTTTGGTGTTAATAATATTATGTATGAGTGAGGTAATTAAGTAATGCAGAATAGTTATATCGAAAGAGAAACAATTACTGGAGTAGTGCCAGTTTAAGTAATGAAAGAAAATATTCTTTTATGGATTTATTTTTATCAACAAGTGGATTTGCTATTGCAACATGGTGTTATACACAAGGAGCATATGTAGCACAATTTTTAGGATTTAAGCAAATGTTAATTAATATTTTTGCTTTTAACTTAATCTGGGTATTAGTGAGTTGCTTACCAATTTTCTTTGCAGTGAGATATGGTATAGATTTATGGATATGGTTAAGGGCTGTATTAGGAAATAAAGGAGTTGCTATATTATCAATAGTTATTAGTTTGGCAAATTTTGGATGGTATGCAGTTGCTGCTAATTTATTTTCTTCTTCAATGATCAATCTAATGAAGAATTTTGGAATAGTATTAAATGAAGATTTATGGAATCCTATATTAGGTGTGTTATGTGTTGTTTTAGGAACACTAATAGCTATAGGGGGACCAGAAGTAATAAAATGGACTAATAGGTTCCTAGTAGTAGCGTTATTGGTGGTAGGAGTAATAGTATTTTTCATCAGTATAACTTCTGTTCCGTTCTCAGAAATACTAGCTGTAAAACCTGTTAATCAAGAAGGAATTAGCGCGCTAGAACGTTTTATGATGTCAGCTGAAGGAAATGTTGCTTTTGCATTCTCTTGGTCAACGCAAGCTTTAGTTATGCCTAGATTAGCTAAAACAGAAAGAAGCGGTTATTGGGGAACAACTCTTTCTTATGGTGTTGTAGCACCATTCTTTGTTGCAACAGGTGGAGTTATGACTTTAGCAATGTTTGTAAAAACGGGTGCTTATGAAAGTGATCCTACAACAATGTTATCAGTATTAGCGACTCCAACATTAGGTCTTTTAAGTTTACTGCTAGTAGCATTTGCTAATATAGGAACTCAAGGGACTGGGTCGTATGTAAACTGTATGATTGTGAAGAGTGGATTACCTAAAGTTAGTTATAAGTTGCTTGTTATAATAGCTATGATATATGTAAGTGTTCTTACTGTATGGGGAGGTGTAGAAAAGTATTTTGGCGCTTTCATCTCACTTGCAGCATATGTACAAGGTCCGATTATAGGTATGATATTAGTAGACTATTTTATTATTAGAAAAAGAAAACTATCGTTAAAATCAGCTTATAATTTAAAAGGGCATGATGCATATAAATACAGTAATGGATACAATATTATTGGATTATTATGTATACTTATCTCATGTGTAGTAACAATGTTATTTGTATATAACCCATATAATGGTTCAATAAAAAGTAATATATTTTTATTTACAACAGGAAGTGGATTTACTGCTATCCTTGGTGCAGTATTATACTATATAGCTAGTATATTATTCAAAAAAAATATATGGTTAGAGATAGGGAAGATCTTGAAATAGTTTAGTTTAAATTTTTAATAATCGACATGGATTATTATTGAATAGCGGCATTAATAGGTTAAGAAAAAAAGGCTGTTATTGAAAAAAATCATTATTATAACTTAAGAATATAATTAAATATTAAAGAACAAAAAAATACAGAATTTTTTTAATTGAAAATTCTGTATTTTTTTATTAATAAAGTAGATGACATAATATGTAATATATTTGTAATTAAGTGGTAACTGTGCAGTAATGGAAAAAATGTATAATGTATAATGATTTAAATGATAGATTAAAAGAAAAATTAGTATAGGAGATTGGAAATAACTATGAAAAATAATTTTAAAATGGGATTAGGAATTTTAACAGTATTAGCAACACCGCTTGCTGTAGATGCTGTTACTGGATCTAATGAAGCTCATGCAGTACAAGTTAAAGAAACTGCTAAAAAACAAGTTGTTACTACAACAAAACAAACAGAAACAGCAAAGAAAACTGAAAATACTAAAAAAGATGCTTCGAAAGAAAAAACAACTAGTTCTGTAAAAACAGTATCAGATAAAACACAAACAGCTAAATCAAATCCTGAAGAAAAGAAAACAGGTTGGACTACAAATGGAACATATTATGTAAATGGTAAGTTAGCTAACTGGTGGTATGATGATGGAAAAGATTGGTATTTCTTCCAAAATGGTAAAAAGCATACAGGAGAAGGAAAAGATAATGCAGGAAAACATTACTTCTCAAATGGAAAATATGCTAACGGAAATGTAAACGGAACATACTATGTAAAAGGAACAGCTGCAAACGGATACCAAAATGGAACATATTATGATAAAGGAAAAGCCGCTAATTGGTGGTATGATGATGGAAAAGATTGGTATTTCTTCCAAAATGGTAAAAAACACACAGGTGAAGGAAAAGATAATGCAGGTAAACATTATTTTGCAAATGGAAAATATGCGAACGGTAATGTAAAGTGGAACATACTATGTAAAAGGAACAGCTGCAAACGGATACCAAAACGGAACATATTATGATAAAGGAAAAGCCGCAAACTGGTGGTATGATGATGGGAAAGATTGGTATTTCTTCCAAAATGGTAAAAAACACACAGGAGAAGGAAAAGATAACGCAGGTAAAGCATTATTTTGCAAATGGAAAATATGCTAATGGATATCAAAACGGAATCTACTATGCAAAAGGGAAAGCCGCAAATTGGTGGTATGATGATGGAAAAGATTGGTTTTATTTCAAAGATGGTAAGAAGTTTACTGGTATAGCAAATGATAGTTCTGGAAAACATGAATTTGTGAATGGTAAATATGCTCAAAAAGGTGGTAAAGCACAAGGTGTAGAAGCTACTAGTAACCAATATTCTGGACACTATAAAGTTACAGGGCTATATATCCCAGTATACGATGGTAATGGTAAAATTTTATCACATATTTCTCAAGGAACTATAATCTTCAAAGATAATAGAGCTTCTGCTTCAGGAAGAATTCCTGTTCAAGTAGCTGGATTAGTAGGATATGTTAACCCATCGCAAGTACAAGCAGTTAACTCTAGTACAACATTTATTCCTGACTATGTAAGTGATGGTAAATATGTATATCACAGATATTCTAAATATAGTAGTATAAAAGTTGCATACCATAATTCAAGTATGCAAGTAGGTAAATCATATTACTCAGCTGATGGAATTAACTTTGGTTCATTCAAATTAGAACATCCGTTCCAATTTAGTAATTTAAAATCAAAAACAAACTATACTGCTGCAGATATAAATAAACTTTATACACTAATGGGAGCAAGCAATAGTATGTTGGCAGGTAAAGGTGCTGCATTCAAAGCTGCAGAACAAAAATATGGTGTAAATGCACTATACTTAGTAGCTCACAGTGCTTTAGAGAGTGCATGGGGTAGAAGTAATATAGCTAAAGCTAAAAATAACTTCTTCGGAATTGCTGCTTATGATTCAAGTCCATATACATCAGCAACTAAATTTGATAATGTAGATGCAGGTATTTTAGGAGCTGCTCGCTGGATTAATGAAAAATATCTAAGCAATTCAAGCTTCCCAGCAAGAGGAGCTTACTTAGGAAATAAAGTAGGTGGAATGAACGTTAACTATGCAACTGCGCCTTATTGGGGAGAATCTATTGCAAGTATAATGTTTGATGCTAACGATAGATTAGGTAATAAAGATAAATAATAAATTTTAGGCTAGATTACGCAGTTAATCTAGCCTGATTTGTGGAAGGAGAAAGTATGCTAGTATCAATTGTTATTAGTGCGTATAATGAAGAAAAATATTTACCAGGATTAATAGAAGATTTAAAAAATCAAAGTTATCCACACAATCTGATAGAAATAATTCTTATAAATGCTATGTCTACAGATAAAACTAAAGATATTATGGAGAATTTTCAAAAAAACAATAGTGATTTCCATAATATAAAAGTAATAGATAATCCTAAAAAAGTGCAGCCTAGTGGGTTCAATTTGGGAGTGAAAAATTCAGAGGGAGATGTAGTGTTAAAAATTGACGCTCATTCAAAAGTAACTAGTGATTTTGTAGAGAAAAATGTTAATGTAATAAATACAGGTGAATATGTATGTGGTGGGAAGAGACCTACAATTGTGGAGACTTCTGATAATTTCTCTAAGACACTTCATTTAGTAGAAGAAAATATGTTTGGTAGTAGTATAGCTAGTTATAGGAAATCTGATGAAGATAGATATGTAGATTCAATTTTTCATGGAATGTATAGAAAAGAAGTGTTCGAAAAAGCAGGTTTATTAAATGAAAAATTAATTCGCACAGAAGACAATGAGATACATTATCGAATAAGAAAAAATGGTTTTAAAATTAAATATAGTAAGGATATACTATCATATCAATACATCAGACCTACTTTAAAAGAAAAATGTTAAAGCAAAAATATTCCAACGGATATTGGATTGGTTTAACATCTCATGTTGAATTTAAGTGTTTATCAATATTTCACTTTGTTCCATTAGCATTTGTTTTAGCTATAATATTTAGTTTATGTATGATTCCAATTACATCTATATTTATTATATTGTTAAGTAGTGTTTACTTTTTTTATTTACAATACTTATTACAATTATGACAATAATAAATAATAAGTTTAATGTTACAATTTTTACTAATGCCGATAATATTATTTTTTTAATTCATGTTTACTATGGAGTGGGGACATTAGTAGGCTTAATAAAAAGGATTTAGTTGGAAAAAAAGAATATTATTCAAGTAAATAATAAAATTATAAAAAGTACAGAATTTATTAATAGTTTAATTCTGTATTTTTTTATTTTTTTAAAGTTTACATAATTAATATGTCACAAATTTGTAATTAAGTGGTAACTGTGCAGTAATGGAAATAATGTTATAATGTATATTGATTTTTATTGAAAATGTTATGACAAAGTATGGAAACTAAAATAGTATAGGAGATTGAAAATAACTATGAAAAATAATATAAGACTAGGATTAGGAATATTAACTGTATTAGCAACACCGTTTGCTGTAGATGCGGCAACTGGATCTAATGAAGCACATGCAGCACAAGATAATGTAAAAAATGCACCAGTAGTTAAAAATACTAATAAAGAAGGAGAAGTTCAAAAAACAACGACTCCAGCGAAACAAGTAGAAAGTACAAAGAAAACAGAAAATACTCAAAAAACAGAAAGTACTAAAAAAGTAGATACTGTAAAAAAAGAAGAAGTTACTAAAAAGGAAGATGTTGTAAAAAAAGAAGAAACTACTAAGAAGGAAGTAACTTCTGAAAATGAAAAGAAAGCTAGTTCTAAAAAAACAGTATCAGGTAAACCTCAAGCACCTGAAACTAATTCTGCTGAAAAGAAAACAGGTTGGACATCAAATGGAACATATTATGTAAATGGTAAGTTAGCAAACTGGTGGTATGATGATGGAAAAGACTGGTATTTCTTCCAAAATGGTAAAAAACATACAGGAGAAGGAAAAGATAATTCAGGCAAGCGTCATTTTACAAATGGTAAGTATGCTAATGGTTATCAAAAAGATACGTATTATGTAAATGGTAAGTTAGCTGACTGGTGGCTAGATGATGGTCAAGATTGGTATTTCTTTAAAAATGGTAAGAAATTTACTGGGGAAGCAAGTGACAGTGCAGGAAAACATTTATTTACATATGGAAAATATGCTAATGGTACTGAAAACGGGTTATTCTATGTAAGAGGGAAAAAAGCAAATGGTTACGAAAAAGGAACATACTATGTAGATGGTAAGTTAGGTGACTGGTGGCTAGATGATGGTCAAGATTGGTACTTCTTCAAACATGGTTTGAAATATACAGGAGAAGCAAGTGATAGTGCAGGTAAGCATTATTTTGTAAATGGAAAATATGCCAACGGTACTGAAAAAGGAATCTACTATGTAAATGGTAAAGTAGCAAATGGGTATGAAAACGGAATATATTATGTAAATGGTAAGTTAGGTGACTGGTGGCTTGATGATGGAAAAGACTGGTACTTCTTTAAAAATGGTAAGAAATTTACAGGAGTTGCGAAAGATTCTTCAGGAGAGCATAAGTTTATAAACGGGAAATACGCTGCAGCAACAGGTAATGGTTCTGATGGACTAAGCAACGTATTAAGTATTGCTCAAAGCTACTTAGGTGTTGAGATGGGATCAGCTGAACACAAAAAAATCGTTGATGCATATAACTCAGTTAATCCAAAACCTGTAGGATACACTGCTAAGTACTCAGATGACTGGTGTGATGTTTTCGTAACTACAGTCTTCCAACAAGCAGGATTAAGTAGCCTTATCGGAAGAGAATGTGGGGTTCAACGTCATATCGGAATTATGCAACAAAAAGGTATTTGGCAAGGTAAAGTTTTACCAAAAGCAGGAGATGTTATTACATTTGACTGGGATGGTGGAGGATTTGCCGACCACATCGGAATTGTTGAATCAGTAAAAGATGGAGTTGTTACAACTATCGAAGGTAACTCTTCAACTTACGGAAGTTCAGCAAGAACAAAAGTTAATAGAAATACTTATAACTGGAATGCAAGCTATATTAAAGGTTATGCAAGACCAAATTACTAAGAAATAGTATAATAACTTTAATAAGTTTATTAATAGGAGAAGTCGTAAAGTGTGATTAAGAAATCATAATTTATAATTTCTCCTATTTGTTTTAGATTTAAAAAAATAGTATAATATAATGACTTAAATTTTTAGTTATTAAGGAGTGTTATTTTGTTAAGGAAAGTGATAATAACTCTAAGTTTTAGCTTAATGTTTACTAGTGTTACGACAGTTGCTAAAGCAGAGTGGATAAAAGATCAACAAAATAAATGGGTATATTATGAAAATGATTCTAGTAAACTAAACTATAATGTGACAGAAAATTATATAGAGCCGATGAAGTTGCCTCAGTATTATCAGGCTGATGATAGATGGGGAGCAAAAAGATATGGTTTATCAAATATGAAGCTAACAGGATGTGTACCTACAGCTTTAGCAATGGCCATATCTGGTCTTAAAGAAGATGTTAATCCAGTTCAAGTGGCAGATTTTCTATATAATATGACTATGGAGCTGAATACTACTTTTTTAGGAACATCTAGCTTAGGAGTTCAAGAAGTAGTAAGTCAATGGGGCTTAAATTATAAGGTAATAGATTCAAAAGAAGAATTAGAAGAAACTTTAAAAAATGGTACATTAGTCTATGGTGCAGTAGGTCATGGTATATTTGTTAATGGATATAGTACGCATGCGGTCTTATTAACTGGATATGAAAATGGTAAAACGAAAGCTTTTGATCCGGATAATATGGCAAAAACAAATAAGTGGTATGATATAGATGATATTTGGAAAGAACGCAGCTTGGCCCCTGAAGATAATATGACAGGTGGAGCATTTATAGCTATTTATAAATAAAAAACTAGTCTAAAAATTTTAGACTAGTTTTTCTTTTTAATTATTCTTCAAATCCGTTTGGATGTTTACTTTGCCATCTCCAAGAATCTTCACACATACGTTTTACATCGTACTTAGCTTCCCATCCAAGTTCTTCTTTTGCTTTAGTAGCATCAGCATAACATGCAGCAATATCTCCTGCGCGACGTGGTGCAATAACATAAGGAATGTCATGTCCTACTGCAGCTGAAGCACTTTTAATAATATCTAGTACAGAGTATCCAACACCTGTTCCTAGGTTATATTTAGTAAGCCCGCTACCTTTTTCAAGTTTTTTAAGTGCAGCAACATGTCCGCGAGCTAAGTCAACTACGTGGATATAGTCACGTACACCAGTTCCATCATGTGTATCAAAGTCATCACCAAAGACATTAACTTTTTCTAGTTTTCCGACAGCTACTTGCATTACATATGGAAGTAAGTTGTTAGGAATACCCGATGGATCTTCACCAATATCTCCGCTTTCGTGTGCTCCAATTGGGTTAAAGTAACGAAGTAATACTACATTCCACTCGTTATCAGCAGTATAAATATCACCTAGAATTTCTTCAAGCATAAGTTTAGTACGTCCATAAGGGTTAGTTACTGATAATGGGAAGTCTTCTTTAATAGGAAGAGCATGTGGATCTCCGTATACAGTAGCTGATGAACTGAAGATTATATTTTTACAATTATTTTTTTCCATAACACGGCAAAGTGTTGTAGTTCCAGCTACGTTATTATCATAATATTTTAGAGGTAAAGCACAAGATTCTCCTACGGCTTTTAATCCCGCGAAGTGAATTACTCCAAAAATATCTTTTTCTGTTTCAAATACTTCGTTTAGTTTTTCTTCATCACGAATATCAACTTCATAGAACGTTACTTTTTTACCAGTTACTTTTTCTACTACTTCTAAACTTTTTTTATTTGCATTGTATAAGTTGTCAACAACAACTACTTCATTTCCATTGTTTAATAATTCTATACAAGTGTGAGAACCAATAAATCCTGCTCCACCTGTTACTAATATTTTCTTATTCATAATGTTTTAATCTCGTTAAACGAGTCCTTCCTATGATTTTATACTTATAATTTTATAGTAAGGGCATTCTTATGTCAATAAATTATATTTTTAAAGACTAAAAACTTTAAGATAATTATAAATTTTATTTGTAAAAATAATAAAAATATAATAAAATATAGTGTATGAATTAAAATATTATTAGGAGAAATAAAGATTATGGGTGAAAATAGACTAAAAGTTGGATTGGGATTATTAACAGTCCTAGCAACTCCAATTGCAGTTAATTCATTAGTAAGTAATGAAGTACATGCAGCAGAAGAAAAACAAGTAGTTGTTGAAAAACAAGTAACAGCGGAAAAAGCTGTAAAGGCTGATAATAAAGTGATTGTTGAAAAACAAAAAGTTGAAAAACAAAAAGTTTCTGAAAAATTAGTAGAAGATAAAAAAATAGAAGCTGTTGAAGAAAAAACACTTACTGAGAAGCCAGTTTCGGTAGAAAAACAAACAATAATTGAGAAAGAAGTAGAAACAAAAAATTCTGTAGTACCAAAAGAAGGTGGAAAACCAGCTGAAGAAAAAAAAGAACAAGTTAAAACGGGTTATGACAATGGAATTTTTTATGATAATGGTAAATTAGCAAACTGGTGGTATGACGACGGTTCAGCATGGTATTTTTTCCAAAATGGTAAAAAGCATACCGGAGAAGGAAAGGATAATGCAGGTATCCATTATTTTGTAAATGGGAAATATGCGAATGGAACTGAAAATGGAATATTCTATGTAAATGGAAAACAAGCAAATGGATATGAAAAAGGTACGTTTTATGATAATGGTAAATTAGCAAACTGGTGGTATGATGATGGAACGGCATGGTATTTTTTCCAAAACGGTAAAAAACATACTGGAGAAGGAAAAGACAATGCAGGTACGCATTATTTTTCAAATGGGAAATATGCTAATGGTTATCAAAAGGAAACATACTATGTAAAAGGTTCTCTTGCTAACTGGTGGTATGATGACGGAACAGCGTGGTACTTCTTCCAAAATGGTAAAAAACATACAGGAGAAGGAAAAGATAATGCAGGTATCCATTATTTTGCAAATGGGAAATATGCGAATGGAACTGAAAATGGAATATTCTATGTAAATGGAAAACAAGCAAATGGATATGAAAAAGGTACGTTTTATGATAATGGTAAATTAGCAAACTGGTGGTATGATGATGGAACGGCATGGTATTTCTTCCAAAACGGTAAAAAGCATACAGGAGAAGGAAAGGATAATGCAGGAGTCCATTACTTTGTAGATGGTAAATATGGGACTGGCGAGTATAATGGAAAGATATATATAGACGGAAAAGAAACAACACCAATAAAATATGGCTATAAAAATGGACTATTCTTTGCTGATAGCAAGTTAGCGAATTGGTGGTATGATGATGGAACAGCGTGGTATTTCTTCCAAAATGGTAAGAAATATACAGGAAAAGGGAAAGATAATGCAGGATATCATTATTTTGTAAATGGTAAATATGATAATAATGTACCGGCATTAAATATGCCGCAATATTACCAAAACGATGCTCGTTGGGGAAGAAAAGTATATGGAATGTCTAATTTGGCTGCCGCAGGATGTGTTCCTACATCTTTAGCAATGGTATTCTCAGGATTAGGAAAACCAGTTCTTCCAACAGCTGTAGCTGATACTATCTCTAATGGTGGAGGATTAAATTACGGTGGTTTTGGAACAAGTGCTAAGGGTGCCGCAGACGCTATTAAAAAATATGGATATAACTATAGAGTGCTTAAAACTAAAGAACAACTAGTAAATGCATTAAGAAACGGAGAATCAGTGTTGGCAACAGTGCAACAAGGTTATTTTGTTAGAAGTGCATATGAGACTCATGCCGTTGTTTTATCAGGATTCGATAATGGAAAAGTAAGAGCTTTGGATCCATATAATAAGAATGCAACAGGTAAATGGTATAATATAAACGAGATTTGGAATCAAAGAAGTACTGCAGCTAGTGATACAATGCTAGGTGGTTCATTTACTGCGATAGAAAAATAAAATATTAAAATAGGACTTTTTGAAATTGTATTTGATTTCAAAAAGTCTTTTCTTTAATTTCTTCAAGCATAAGTTTTGTGTATCCATAAGGTTTAGTTACTGATAATGGGAAGTCTTCTTTAATAGGAAGAGCATGTGGATCTCCATATACAGTAGCTGATGAACTAAAAATAATATTTTCACAATTATTTTTTCCATAACATGGCAAAGTGTTGTAGTACCAGCTACGTTATTATCATAATATTTTAAAGGTAAAGTACAAGATTCTCCAACTGCTTTTAATCCAGCAAAATGTATTACTCCAAAAATATCTTTTTCTGTTTCAAATACTTCGTTTAGTTTTTCTTCATCACGAATATCAACTTCATAGAATGTTACTTTTTTACCAGTTGCTTTTTCCACTACTTCTAAACTTTTTTTATTTGCATTGTATAAGTTGTCTACAATAACTACTTCATTTCCGTTATTTAATAACTCTATACAAGTGTGAGAACCTATAAAACCGGCTCCACCTGTTACTAATATCTTTTTACTCATAATGTTTAATCTCGTTAAACGAGTCCTTTCTATGATTTTATACTTATAATTTTTATAGTAGGGAATTCTTATGTCAATAAATTATATTTTATAAAAAATAAAAATTTATTATAATTGATACTTTTTTTTGTAAAAATAGAAAAAATGTAATAGAATATATAGAGTATAAAATTATATTTTTATTAGGAGTAAACATATTATGGTAGACAATAAATTAAAAGTAGGAATAGGGTTGTTAACAGTGCTAGCTACTCCAATCGCAGTTAATGTGGTATCAGGTAGTGAAGTACACGCAGCAGAACAAAAATCAGCAGTAGTAGAAAAATCAGCAACGGCAGAAAAATCAGTTGCAGAGAACAAACAAAATGTAGCCGAAAAATCAGCTACAGAAAATAAACAAAATGTGGCAGAGAAACCAGCAGTGGCTGAAAAATCAGATAATAAAGCGGTAGTTGCAGATAAGAAAAGTTACAGAGAAATCAGCAGATAATAAAAAAACAGAAGCTATTGGGAAACAGGAAATTGTAGAGAAGTCATTATCAGAAGAAAACAAAACAGAATCAGTAAAACAAGAAGAAAATAAAAAAAATATGCTGCCAAAAGAAGGTGGGAAACCTTCTGATGGAAAAAGAAGAACAAGACAAAACTGGTTATGATAAGGGGATATTTTTATGATAATGGTAAATTAGCTAACTGGTGGTATGATGACGGTCAAGATTGGTACTTTCTTCCAAAATGGTAAGAAACATACGGGAGAAGGAAAAGATAATGCGGGTAATCACTATTTTGTAAATGGAAAATATGCTAATGGTTATCAAAAGGAAACATACTATGTAAAAGGTTCACTTGCTAACTGGTGGTATGATGATGGAACGGCATGGTACTTCTTCCAAAATGGTAAAAAACATACAGGAGAAGGAAAAGATAATGCAGGTAATCACTATTTTGTAAATGGAAAATATGCAACTGGTGAGTATGATGGTAAGATTTACGTAGAAGGAAAAGAGACAACACCGATAAAAGATGGTTATAAAAATGGAGTATTCTTTGCAGATGGAAAGTTGGCGAATTGGTGGTATGATGATGGTACAGCATGGTATTTCTTCCAAAATGGTAAGAAACATACAGGGGAAGGAAAAGATAACGCAGGATACCATTATTTTGTAAATGGTAAATACGGAACTGGTGAGTACAATGGTAAAATATATATAGAAGGAAAAGAGATAACACCAATAAAAAATGGTTATAAAAATGGTTTCTTCTTTGTAGACAGCAAGTTAGCGAATTGGTGGCATGATGATGGAAAAGATTGGTATTTCTTTAAGAACGGTAAGAAATATACTGGCGTAGCTAATGATAGTGCAGGGACTCATCGTTTTGTAAATGGTAAATATGATAATAATGTACCAGCATTAAATATGCCGCAATACTACCAAAGTGATGCTCGTTGGGGAAAAAAAGTATATGGTATAGCCAATATGACTACTGCAGGGTGTGTGCCTACTGCTTTAGCGATGGCATTTTCAGGACTAGGTAAACCTGTAACGCCGGTTAACGTCGCAGATGTAATTTATTATAATACTAAAGAGTTTAATGTAAGTATGATTGGTACTTCAGGAGCTGGTGCAGACTATGCAATCAAGTATTATAATTTTACAAATACAGTAATTAAATCAAAATCACAATTAGTTCAGGCACTTCAAAGCGGAAACCCTGTATTTGCGCTTGTAGGTAATGGTGACTTTGTTAAAGGATATGCATATACACATGGAATTATACTAAGTGGTTACCAAAACGGTAAAACAAAAGCTATGGATCCAGCTAGTGCTTACAACACAAATAAATGGTATAATGTAGATCGTATCTGGGGATCAACGTAGTACAGATCCATATGATACAATGCTTGGTGAATCATTTATGCTAATTGAGAAAAAATAGATAGAAATAACTAGTCTAGAGTCTAGTAAATTAAATTCTTACCAAAAGTTGATACACAAAAATCTGGCTTTTGGTAAGAAATATTTTAAAATTAGATTGTAAGACTAGTTTTTTTATATTTGGAATGGTGAAATGCAATGGTCTTTTATAATTCGACTG